>Ga0209404_10000268_pt1 | contig 42268 bp, 31 predicted proteins | sample TroAtlMetagenome_2_FD_187447 | JGI IMG/M metagenome (GOLD analysis project Ga0209404, IMG submission 187447) | Marine eukaryotic phytoplankton communities from Atlantic Ocean - Tropical Atlantic ANT8 Metagenome (SPAdes) (version 2) | ecosystem: Environmental > Aquatic > Marine > Oceanic...
CCCTATGGCATACGTTGAACTAGTAGACCGTCCAGTTGTTGAAGCTGAAGAAGAAGCAGTAGAAGCAACTGAAGAGTAATAAATACTCTCAATTCTGAGTTATCAGAATTATTAAAAAACCCGGCTTAGGCCGGGTTTTTTGTTTTTGAAAATTAATATCCACATCAAGTAATAATTAATCCGGTTAATTGCAGGAAGCCCCGTTTCATACCTAAACAAATCTTTGTATACTTAAAGCATAATAAAGAATCAGGAAGTGAGAGTTCTCTCACTCATTAGGGAAGTTAATATGAAACCAGTAGTACTTGCAGGCGGCACCGGAAGCCGCTTATGGCCAAAATCAAGAGCGGCGTTACCTAAACAGTTTCTGTCACTTACCTCCGATAACACCATGTTGCAAGACACTATCGTTCGGTTGAACGGCACTAAAGCCCAAAGCCCCATGTTCATATGTAATGATGCCCATCGCTTTTTGGTAGCAGAACAATTACGTCAAAAGGATATAAATCATGGCGGTATTTTACTAGAGCCAGTAGGTCGTAATACTGCCCCTGCTATTGCACTAGCTGCGTTGCATGCAACAATGAATGGCGAAGACCCTGTTTTACTCGTACTAGCCGCTGATCACTTAATTAAAGATGAGCCTGCATTCCATACTGCAATCGAAAAAGCAGAAAAGTTAGCTGAGCAAGGTAAATTAGTGACGTTTGGTATAGTGCCAGATCAACCACATACTGGTTACGGCTACATTAAAGCCGGAAGTTCACTTGGAGATGGTTATGAAGTTGCTGAGTTCGTTGAAAAGCCAGCGCTTGAAACTGCAAAAGAGTATGTAGATTCTGGCGACTATTATTGGAATAGTGGCATGTTTATGTTTAAAGCTAGCCGATATTTGGAAGAGCTTAAGAAATACAGCCCTGAAATGCTAGATGTCTGTAAACGTGCTATCGATACAGAAACCCCAGACCTAGATTTTATTCGTGTTGATCATGATATCTTTGCTACCTGCCCAGATGATTCTATCGATTACGCAGTAATGGAAAAAACAGACAGTGCTGCTATGGTTCCGCTTGATGCACAGTGGAGTGATGTAGGCAGCTGGACGTCATTATGGGAAACTGCGGAAAAAGACTCAAATGGTAACGTTTCTGTTGGTGATACCATTCTAGAGAATACAAAAAATAGTTACGTGAATGCTGAGCAGCGCTTAGTATCAGTTATTGGTTTAGAAGACGTTATTGTCGTTGAAACCAAAGATGCGGTGATGGTGGCTCACAAAGACGATGCACAGAGCATCAAGAATGTAGTCAATAAACTTAAAGCTGAGAAACGTCCAGAATTTCAATTCCATCGTGAAGTTTTCCGTCCTTGGGGAAGTTACGATTCAATTGATAACGGTGCCCGTTTCCAAGTTAAGCGTATTACTGTTAAACCTGGCGAAAAGCTTTCGGTCCAAATGCACCACCATCGCGCTGAGCACTGGATAGTAGTATCGGGCAGTGCCAATGTCACCATTGATGACAAAACCACATTAGTCACCGAGAACCAATCGGTTTACATTCCTATAGGTTCAGTACATGCCCTTGAAAACCCTGGTAAGATCCAATTAGAGCTTATTGAAGTTCAGTCAGGCGCCTACTTAGGTGAAGACGATATTGTGCGTTTCTCTGATAGGTATGGGCGTGTAGCTAAGTAACTTCAAGCTGCCAGGAACTAATGATAGGGCACCGAGCTTGCCCTATCTCATCTAGTGTTATAGAAAAATAAGGAAGTTACGTGTTTTTAGAAAGAAAAACTTTCTCTACTGTTCTAGAAAGTACGCCCTTAGTCTCTATCGATTTAGCCATAAAAAACGAGAATAACGAATACCTATTAGGTGAAAGAATCAATCGGCCGGCAAAAGGCTTCTGGTTCGTCCCTGGTGGAAGAATTCTGAAAAATGAAACGTTAAAAGCAGCTTTTGAACGTCTCACGCTGGCAGAAATAGGTAAGTGTTACTCGATAGAAAGTGCAAGACTCATAGGTCCATACGACCATATTTATACAGACAGTGTATTTGGCGAACATATATCAACCCACTACGTAGCGATAGCGTATGAATTTGAGGTCAAGAAACTCGGGACATTACCAACTAATCAACATAGCTCTTATATATGGATGACTGCGGATCAAATTTTGTCATCAGAAAACGTCCACCATAATACGAAAGCGTATTTTGAGTAAAGTTGACTTCACAGTGAGTTACACTTTACAAGTTTTGCGAATCTGTAAGTGAAGATAACTTATAGAAATGTTAACTTGAGTATTTAGTTAGCGCTGAGTAATGCTGTATTTTAGATTTTAAACTATCGTTGTCCTATACAAAACTAAGACTTCTGTTTAGTCAAAAACTTTGTATTTAGAACATAACGCGATACTAAAATTTTTATTAAAATTAGAAGAATCTGCAACAGATGATCAGTTTTACATCTGTCGTTTATCAGGACATTTTATGACTTTGATTTTATCTTTACATAACTCTGTCGAATGGCGCGAAGTTATTGAAAATGGCCAAGTGAAAACTGTTGAGAATATAGAAAGCTTAAGTCATAAAAATGAAATTCAACTTATTAGACAGCCAATAGTATTACCGCAAATTGAACCCCTGTTAAATAATTGGTCGCAAATTTTCATATGTTACGACAGTATCGAGAACACATTGGCAGAGCAACTATCTAGTGGAACTCTGATTGATGAAGCTATAAACGTGCTTTCTAGTTTCTATAATTCTCTATTGAGTTTGAGGAAGTCTTTTAGAAAAAAAATCAAGCTTATAAATCTCACCCAATTCCAAGCGATTGATGATAAAGGCCTAGAGGTTCTGAGAGAATTGGGTTGGGAGATAAAGAATAACTTTTCTGCAACACGTTCAAGCATCTACGATGCTTTAGCCCATCAATGTATTTATCAAGATAGCAACCTCAAGAACATAGCATCTTCGCTTGAAGCTAGTACAACAAAAGTTACGGAACTAGAAGCTAGTTTAGACATAGATGAGCTTTTGAATAGACTTAAAAGTGACGAGGCTAAAATAACAGCTCTCGAAAAAGAAAAGTCATCACTTATCAACGATAAAAAATCACTAGAGGTTGCGCTATGCGAATCAAATTTAAATCATCAAAAAGCACTTGATGAGATTAAAGAAATTTATAACGACCAGCTGCAAGTTCTGAATGTTGAGTTAGCCGATAACGTTAAAACTTACGATCTACTTCGATTAGAGCTTAAGAATTGTGAAAGCTTGCTATCAAATTCTAATACCCATCTTGCTAGCTCCTTGGAAGAAGGGTATAAGCAAAGACGAGAGTTAAAAAGGCAAGCTGAAAAATACCTAGAAGCGGTAGCTAAGAATCAGGTTTTATCTGATAAAAATCTTCAACTAGAAGCCGAACGTAAGTTACTTCAAATGCACTTAAATGAATCTACTATTTCCGTTTCAGAAAGTGCCAAAAGTCTAAGAAATCAGCGAGAAAAAAACGTTCAGTTAAAAAATGAATATGTCGAAAGCCGCGCTTCCGAGCATAAGTGTCATTTACAGATCAAACAACTTGAGTCTTCAGTAAGCTCACTTAGAAATAAGCAATTAAAAGAAACCAAGAAACTTAACCGTGAAAAGAACAAGCTATTAAATAAGGTTAAGGTATTGAATATAGAGCTTCTTTCTAGGGCTGATAGAGTTCATAACCTAGAATATGAACTAAACAATATAAAGCATTCTTCAACATGGAAACTTAGTGCACCAGTTAGATCGTTTTCCAAAAAGTTAAAGAGAGAAGATCCTAAATGGGCACTAATGAAACAAAATGTAGGCCTCCTTTATACTAGCGAACTATTCGATACTGAATGGTACCTAGCCACCTACCCTGATATCAAGGCGTCGGGTTCAGACCCGGCAGAGCACTATTTGATGCACGGAGCAAGCGAGGGGCGTATGCCGTCAGCTTCTTTCGATGGAGACTGGTATTTGCAGCGTTACCCTGATGTTGCTGAAACAGGTATGAATCCCTTGATACATTTCATAAAGTATGGAATTGAAGAGGGAAGGTCGTCTTCACCCAAACTACTTGAATCTAAATCTAAGAGGTAAAGTTAGTGCATCAAAAAATATCTTGTCTTTATTGGCTTGGTGCTGGTAATGCTAGTTGTCCAGCAATAGAGTTTAATAATTATAATAAAGTTGTCTTAGTTGATGCACGAATTGAAGCTTGTAATCGCCTTGAAAGTTTAGTCTCTGCGCATCGAAACTTATTCGTCGTAAATGCTTGTATCGGGAGAGACGGTGAGGAAACTTCAAAGTTCAGTATTTATAATGAGCGTAGTCTGTCAGCGAAAAGCAAGCCTACGTCATTGTTAGAGCTATTTCCAGGTCTTAAGCTTGAAGAGTTGGTAAGTGTTAAAGCACTTAGTGCTAAAGAAATACTGAACGAAGTTCACCCGAAAGACAAGAATGTTCTTATTCTAGAGCTACTCGATTCTTGCGGTAGTACTTTGTTAGAGCTTAAGGAGACGGGTCTTTTACACTCCTTTGACCAAGTATTTATAAGGTGTGGTGTAGACTCTTTGTTTGAAGGAGCATGGGAGAAAAGTCAAGTTGTAGAATTTCTCACTGATGAGTTTTTCAGAGTAGTAAGTATCGATGATACTGATCCAGATATTCAACTAATCGAATTTAAATTTGATCAAATTGGCAAGGCTTTCAAAGAGACCGAACAAGAAAATCAGGTTTTGAAAAATGAGGTTGAGTATTTAAAGTCAGAAATAGCACAAAAAGATGGCTTACTGATTGAGCGCGACGCCACGCACACTGAAGCGCAAGAAAAGCATGCAAAGGAACTTGAGCAACTACAGTCAGAGGTAGCACAAAAAGACGGCTTACTGGATGAGCGCGACACCACGTACACTGAAGCGCAAGAAAAGCATGCAAAGGAACTTGAGCAATTAAAATCAGAGATAGCACAAAAAGACGGCTTACTGAAAGAGCACAACGCTGCGTTTACTGAAGCGCAAGAAAAGCATGCAAAGGAACTTGAGCAATTAAAATCAGAGATAGCACAAAAAGATGGCTTACTGAAAGAGCACAACGTCACGCACACTGAAGTGCAAGAAAAGCATGCAAAGGAACTTGAGCAATTAAATTCAGAGATAGCACAAAAAGACGGCTTACTAAATGAGCACAACGCTGCGTTTACTGAAGCGCAAGAAAAGCATGCAAAGGAACTTGAGCAATTACAGTCAGAGGTAGCACAAAAAGACGGCTTACTGAATGAGCACAACGCGGCGTTTACTGAAGCGCAAGAAAAGCATGCAAAGGAACTTGATCAATTAAAGTCAGAGATAGCACAAAAAGACGGCTTACTGAAAGAGCACAACGCGGCGTTTACCGAAGCGCAAGAGAAGCATGCAAAGGAACTTGAGCAAATAAAGTCAGAGATAGCACAAAAAGACGGCTTACTGAAAGAGCACAACGCGGCGTTTACCGAAGCGCAAGAGAAGCATGCAAAGGAACTTGAGCAAATAAAGTCAGAGATAGTTAAAGTACGTGCAGAGCATGAACGCAGTTCGAGCTCTTTTAATTTGAAGCTTGAAAAACTTGATGATGAAAAGGCAAAGCTACTACGTCAGAAGCAAGAGTTCATTAAACAAGTAGCTCAACTAACGGCTTCTATTTCAACTTTATGTAAACAGAATTTGAAATTACAAGTAGACCTGGATGACTTAAGAGGCAAGTTTGAAGAAAAGGCGGCTAGTGAAAAAGCGTTGAATTCTCTAATAGGTGAATTGCATCAGAAGCTTCAACAGGCCGCGATTTTTTACAGAAAGCTAGAAAAAGAACATCCTGAGTTACTAGGTAGTAAAAGTGAGTAATTTGAAGCAAGACATTAAAGAATTAGAAAAAGCACTTTGCAGTACTATAGAGCTGATTGATAACTATGATAATGCGATAGCAACAAATAGTATACAAACTGAAAGCGATTTTCACGCGGTCACCAGCTTACTAGAACGCTGTAATCAAGTTGTCAAACGTAGCGTTTTAAAACCTAAATTACGTATTGTCCATCATTTAGCATGTAGTGGTGGAACATTAGTTTCAAAATGTCTAGCAGCACTCCCAAATGTTCATCTATTGAGTGAACTTCACCCTACTACAGTTTTGCATCAGGGAGGCGGCAAGCCAAAGTTTTTACCGTCAGACGTTACTACTCAAGCACGGTATGCGAATGTTCCGAATATTGATAACTTAGCTTGGAAGCTTTTTAAGTCGAATATTAAAGATACATATGAACATTTAACACGTTATTCAGGTGCTTTAGTGATTCGAGACCACACTCACTCGGATTTTTGTGTAGGAAATGATTACAGTCAGTATTCAACGGTAGCGAACCTGTTAGCGGATGATTTTGAACTTCTCAGAGTTGTAACGCTAAGAGATCCAATCGATTCTTATATTTCACTGGTGAAAAATGATTGGGTGCATTTCGAACCTAAAACCTTCGATGAATATTGCAAACGAATTTGGGTATTTGTTTCAGAGTACAATGATGGTCAAGTTTTCAAATATGAAGACTTTGTAAATTCACCAGTAGAGGTAATGAAGAATATTTCAGGCTCATTGGAGCTAACGTTTAGCGATAGTTTCATCGATACTTTTAGTCTTTTTAGAGTAACTGGAGATAGCGGACGTTCTGGTGATGTCATCGAGGAAAGAAAAAGGCGAGACCTCACTAACGAAGAATTAAATGAGTTTTCTAGTTCAAAATATTACGCAATGATTGCAAAACGTTTTAACTATCGTTCATTGGAGAATTATAAGAGTGATTAACGTGTTTTTTCCGTATTATGAATGCGGAGACCCAGAGCGCCAGGCCGAAATTGATATGTGCCTCAAACAAAACGCCAATAATTCATTCATTGATAGGCTATTTGTTCTAATTGATGACGATAGTGTTTGCCCAGTTGAGTCACCTAATTTAGACGTCATTTATGTTGAGAAGCGTGTAACTTATAGGTTCTGGATAGAGCTAACGAAGAAATACTGTTCTAAGGGGATCTCCATTTTATGTAATTCAGACATATACTTTGACGATTCATTGGACAAACTGAACAGCGTATTGTCTGCACCAAAGTCTTTTTTAGCACTCTCTCGATGGGAATTATTGGGAGGTGATACATCTAAACATCCAAACCCTCATTGGTCACAAGATACTTGGGCAATAAATGCAGAAGATGAACTCTCTGATAGCTTAATGCATCAGATAGATTTCCCTATGGGAGTTCCTCGTTGCGATAATAAGATAGCCTATTTGTTTGCTGTATTTGGATGGAAAGTATTCAACCCTGTTAATTATGTAAAGAGTATACACGCCCATGAAACCCAAATGCGTACATATCATAAGAAAATGGATGAACGCATTTTAGGCGGCGTTGCCTATGTTCACCCCGGTGAAAGCGTTAATACTGAAGCAACACTCGATTTTGATGTATGGATAAAGCGCGCAGATACCAAAATTAATGGCGTGAAAATAAATAAGACATTAGAGCGTTGGCAAAAAGAAGCGGCCGAAGAACAAGGCAAGCCCAAGTACGCAGATGTTGATGCCCTAAAATTAGTTGAGCCTAGCGAGCTTCTAGGTGCGATTAAACAAGGGGATGTAGAGCAGGTTAGTTCTTATCCTTATCGTTTAATAACGTACAAAGATAATCTCTATTTTAACAATCTCTACACCATAACGCATAGGCACTCAATTTCAGAAAAGCTGTATAATGAGAATAAGCAGTTTTATACGTTGGCGGGGTTTATACCACCTGTGCTTGATACGTATGCAAACGAAATTAACCTAAAGCCTGCTGACAAAAACGATATTAACTTTTGGCAGTACCCATGTGCCACCGAAAAGCAAGCATGTGAAAATCATCTTGCGATGAAAGCGGGTGATAATATTGATGTTGAGAGTAAGTCAGTCAATATTTACGTTCCGTTACCTTGGGCAACTTATGTAGATAAAAAGTCATTTCCAGACGACTATCTAACCAAAATTAAAAACCTACTAAGTAGCTACCGCGAGTTTGTTGCAAACTATGGTTACACCCTGAAAGTACACAGCGTTTGTCAGCATATACATTGGGTAAGAATGCTCGAAAAGGCAGAGTGGTTAGGGATAACAGACTTCTATTTATCTCATAAAGACTCTAAAAGTGAAGCTATCCAAGACGAAGTAGGCACTAAGTTAACCCTACACGGCTGGACGCTAATTGCTGTTAACTATGAAATTCCGGACAGAAATGAGGGCATGGAACGTAAGCCTATGTCTGAAAGGAATTTGCTAGCATCATTTATTGGTGCACATATGAAGCATTATCGAGACGATAGCCGCATTAAGTTGTTTGAAGCTGCAAAAGCGTATGGTCAAGATGATGTACTGGTTGATTTGGGTGATGAGTGGCACTTCAATAAAGTAGTGTATGAAGAGCAAGTGTTAAATAAAGAAATTGAATCACACCATATTGATGAGCACCATAAACGTACATTCAGATACAACACTATACTGTCTGATTCAAAGTTCTCTTTGTGTCCCGAAGGAGCAGGGCCAAATACGCTTAGGTTTTGGGAGTCGATAGCTGTCGGTAGTATTCCAGTAGTTTTCTCTGATGATTTGTCTGCATTTCATGATTTGGACTTTAGTGAAGAACTTCTGAATAATGTGATTCTTGTCAAAGGCGGTGAGATTACTAGGACCCTATTCGATGAGTTGGCGAATATTTCTGAAGATGAGCTTTTTACACGTTCGAACAACTTGTTAGACATTTATAGTAGAGTTCGAGAACAGCGTTCATATCAAACCACCAAATTGTCAATAACGCCCCTCGCCACTGAGAGCCAACCGTCTGTTCAACCGAATAAAAAGCCATTGAATATTCTTTATGTCGGTGCCAGCGTTACTGCTCAAAAGAACGGATACAGACCAGAGCTCAATAAAATTTTTGAGAAGCATGATTTTTCGGTTAACCAGAAAGTATTGGCGACTGGTGCTACAGGATCTATGTTTGGCTTGTGTAACCTATCGTCTTCTGTCCAGGAATCTACGATTTACGACCTTGCGGTATTCGAATATTCGACAGGAGACCTTAATATAGGTCTGACGCCAGAGGAGAGAATCGAAGATGTTGTGTATCAATCTCTGATGGCAATGAAGTGTCTTGCGAAAAATGTAGTACTTATTAATAACTATCGAAGTGATTACGAAAACAACCAAGGCGACTTTATTAGAAATTTACATAGGGCCGCAGCTGATCGCGCAGAAGTTCCTGTGTTAGATATTTACCCTGCTTTTGAAAAAATGAGAGCAAATTTGTCTGATACTGAGTGGAAAAATATATACCGCGACAACGTTCACACAGCAGTCAAAGGCAGTGAGTTAGTTGCAGCAGAAATTTATAAGTTGCTTCCTCCCTTAGATTTTGACCGTGAATTGGATGGTTCCGAGCTAACTGCGTATCAAACTGCAAGCTTTGTTGGATTTCCAGTTGACGCAGACTATTCTGAATATACATACCCAAGTTCAGGCCAAAAATTTCCCTTCTTTACACTCAATGAGGACCAGGTATTACGTCTGTCACTCAAAGGGGAGCTCTGGGGATTATTATCAGTAGTAGGACCTCAATCAGGTTGGGTTGAAATTAAGAGTGGTGACTTACGCATTCAAAAATTTAATCAGTTGGATGCTCACTGTTACTATAACCGAGTGCAGCCACGTCAATTTATACGTAAGTTCGATGGAATCGTGGATCTTACCATTGAGTTGGTTGGCGGGCCTTTAGACTTTAATGCAGTCAAAGAAGCACATTCTGATCATGAATTACCAAGAGCACTAAAACTTTCCTATTTAATGGGGCGTGATTTGGAGATTGTGAAAGCGGAGATAATGGATAAATAGATGAAGTTATTATGCTATGGGGCAAGTGTTACAGCCCAGAAATTCGAGACAGGTTACTTTCAGCAACTTGCACAAAGCAGTCTAAAAGAATACTTTACTGAGATCGATAGAGTTGCTTTTGGCGCTAGTCAATATGAATATGCGGGCTATGCTTTCATTAGCGATGTGCTAAGTGCTAAGCCTGATTTCTGCTTTATTGACTGGCTAACACCAGGTATGAAGGCTTTTAGTGCCTTTAAGATAGACCTACTAAATCAAACACTATTAGCACAAAACTGTATCCCAGTTTGGGGGTTCTTTCCTCGAGTGAGAAATTTTAGTGATCTTCCTGAAGCCTATTACCAAGTTGAGAAAAGTGCGAATGAATTTCATGTTCCTTTTATCGACTTTAGAGCCGAATTGCCAGATTTCGAGGAGCGTCCTGAGAAGTATTTAAGAGATGATGTACATACGACATTAACTGGAGCTCAGTGCTATGCAAAGAAACTCACATCAACCGTTACCGATCTGCTAGGTGAAAGAGACAAAATTCTCAGCAGTGCTAAAAATAGTGCTAAGTATGAGAGCTTTGCTGAGCAGAAGCTCGCTCCGCCTACAGTAAAGGTTGTTGATGAGACGCTCAATAGTGATAATGCATTAGAATTTAACTTTGAATTTGGCGGCGGGCTTTTGGAGATTTTCTTCGAGACTGATGTCGGCCCGCACATGTGTCTTACACATTTTTCTCTTTTTCAAGGTGAACAGTTAGTTTTTGAACAAATATTCAACAATGCAGATCCTTGGAGTCACTATAAACGACACATGGTAATTGAGACACTGAGGAAGAGGTTCCCAGAGGGCTCATATAGGCTTGTAGTAAAAAAACAGAAGGGTAATCCTTTTGATGAAAAGCAAACCAAAAAACCAATTGAAGAACAGTGGGAAGATAATAACAGATACCTTCCTATTAAACGTGCTTCTATTTCGGTCAGTGACTTTAACTTTCAAGCTATTCAGGTAGGTTAATATGTTCTTAGATGCAGCGATTAATTTTACGGGTATAAAGTCATACGAAAATATCTACGAAGATGTGTACGTAGATACAAAGACATCAGCGGTACTAGATTGTAACTTAAAGCCAATATATGAAACTTTATATGAAGTTATTTTTTGGTGGAAAGGGACTTTGCATGGTCAAAACTTAGTTGATCCTGAGTTACGAAAAATTGAAGTAGAGCGCCGCTATCGGGAAATTCTTGAAGAAACGAATACGATTAGCGCAGATGATGTAAGCAATGCCAAAGTTCTTGGACCAGATATTGAGGCAATTTATGCGATGTCAGCGCATGGTTGGTATCCATATGGTCACCTACACGATAGCCTGTTGAGACTCTTTCCATGGCGAAATCATTCGTTCAAAAATCCTAAGGTATTATGTAGTAAGTTCAATCGAGTTGTTGACTTTCCATTGCACCTACAGGCGTGTAGTTACAGTGAAGATACAGTATTCAGAACAGCACCGAAGTACCGGCTTATTAAAGTAAGTAAATTGTTCTTCGGCGTAAACGAGGCACGGTTTTGGACCACAATGACTCAAGAGCAATACGACTGGTTAATTAACGGCTACTTTAATTTGTTCGAGAGTGACCCTAGGGAACAGGAACCTATTGAAGGTTTGTATCTAAGCCGAAATCATGTAGGGCGAAGAGGTGTATTGAATGATGAAGAAATTCAACATTTCTTAGTGAACGAGTGCGCTTTTAAGACATTGACAGGTGAAGAGGGTTTACTAGATATCATTTCATTGTTTGCTAGAGCAAAAACGATTGTCGGTCCTCATGGCTCTATTTTTGTAAACACCATTTTTTGTCGAGAGGATGCAAAAATTATTGAGTATTGCCCTAAAAACAGAATTGATAAATCATTTTTGAATAAGACTAAAGCAGTTAAGGATTATCAACACATACTTTTGGAGGCAGACAGCGATTTCAATATAGAAATAGACTTAAACGAACTTAAAGGACTTATAGAGAAATAACCATGAAAGTATTATTCATGCATATACCAAAAACAGCAGGCTCCAGCCTCTTGAGCTCTGAACTTGGTGCTGTGATAGACAAACGTATCCACTCTTTTGTTGGTGAGATCGACGATATAATTAAAGAATACTGCGCTGAGGATTACTTTAAGTTTTGTTTCACGAGAAACCCTTACGATAGATTTTGCTCTCTTTATTACTATTTTAAAAATATGACGCCGGAGCATATGTTTTACAAATACAACGGATCGATTTTAAAGTTAGTCAAAAGGTACGAAACATTCGAGGATTTTTGTTTAGCTTTCCCAGATTTAAATATTAAAAACTTCCATTTTTATTCTCAAAGCAAGTATATGTTTTCAAATGGAAGTCAAATAGTTGATTACATTGGGAAGATGGAAAATTTGAATGAAGATGTTGCCGATCTCTGTAATAAGCTGGGAGTAGTTCAGACAAAGCAAATCCCACATTCTAATAAAAGTAACACTGTTGATTACAGAGATGTCTATTCGAACAAAATGAGAAAGGTTGTAGAAGATGCTTATGAAGAAGACATCAAAAGACTAGGGTACACTTTTTGATGAATGATAGTAGAAAAGTTCTGGTTCTAGGTGACTCACACTCTTTAGTTTTTCAACACAGCGGAATTTTTAAGAAAGTCTTCAATACTTACGAGTGGGATGTTTTAGCTATTATCGGGGCTACAATCTCTGGTATAGAAAACCCAAACTCTAAAACTAAAGCGCTACCAAAGTTTATTGATAAACTATCCGAATCGAGAAGAGATATCGCCATCTTGCAGCTCGGTGAAGTAGATATGGGGTTTGTTGCTTGGTTCAGAGCCGAGAAATACGATGAAAGTATTGAGGAGATTAAGCGTCAAACGCTCAATAAATATATCGGCTTTATAAATATAGTAAAGCAACATTGTGATAGAGTTATTGTGATTAGTAGTCCTTTACCTACGATCCCTGATGAAGGAGTAGTGGGAGATGTTGCCAACCAAAGATCCTCAATAAAAACAAGCCAAAAAGATAGAACGATGCTCACGTTAGAGTTCAATCGTGAAATGGAAAAATATAGTACTGAGCATTCTTTTGAGTATATGAACCTAGATACGCAGTCTCTTGGTGATACTGGTTTAGTAGACAGGCGGTTAGTAAACGCTACAAAGAGCGATCATCATTACGACAAAAAAGTATATGCAAAGCTTCTCGTTGATAATTTGAAAAACTATTTGGAAGAGTAAATGAAAAAAGCACTTATTACCGGTGTAACCGGCCAGGACGGCTCCTATTTAGCCGAGTTTTTGTTGGAAAAGGGATATGAAGTACACGGTATTAAGCGTCGTGCTTCTTTGTTTAATACACAACGTGTCGACCATATTTATGAAGATCCACACGTAGAAAATGCACACTTTAAATTGCATTATGGTGACTTGACCGATTCTTCCAACCTTATACGTATCATGCAAGAAGTGCAGCCTGATGAGGTGTACAACCTTGGCGCACAATCGCATGTAGCGGTTTCATTTGAAGCGCCTGAGTATACGGCTGATGTAGATGCCATGGGTACACTTCGGTTGCTTGAGGCCATCCGCTTTTTAGGATTAGAAAAGAAAACGAAGTTTTACCAAGCGTCTACGTCTGAACTTTACGGTGAAGTGCAAGAAATTCCTCAAAAGGAAACGACACCTTTTCACCCACGTTCACCCTATGCGGTGGCAAAAATGTATGCATACTGGATAGCGGTTAATTACCGCGAGTCTTATGGTATTTATGCCTGTAACGGTATTTTGTTCAATCACGAATCTCCTCGCCGTGGCGAAACCTTTGTTACCCGCAAAATTACGCGCGGTATCGCTAATATTGCACAAGGCTTAGAAAGTAAGCTGTACTTAGGTAATATGGATGCACTTCGCGACTGGGGTCATGCTAAAGACTATGTTCGTATGCAGTGGATGATGCTTCAGCAAGACACACCAGAAGACTTTGTTATTGCTACAGGCAAGCAAATATCGGTTCGCGAATTTGTACGTATGTCTGCAGAGAATGCGGGTATTACCGTTGAGTTTACGGGTGAAGGCGTAAAAGAAATAGCTACCGTTACAGAAGTTAACAGCGAATTGGCACCAAGTGTTAATGTGGGGGATGTAATTGTTGAAGTAGACCCGCGTTACTTCCGCCCTGCTGAAGTAGAAACGCTACTTGGCGACCCAACAAAAGCCAAAGAAAAACTAGGCTGGGTTCCAGAAATTACTGTAGAGGAAATGTGCTCTGAAATGGTTGCATCAGACCTTCAAAAAGCAAAGCAACACGCACTATTGAAAAAGCATGGCTTTTCTGTAGCTGTCGCAAAGGAATAGTTAGTGTGTTAGTGAGTCACCGTAAGAAATTTATTTTTATAAAGACATCAAAAACTGCGGGGACTTCTGTAGAAGCTTTTTTTGAAAAACATTGTTTTCCCAAAGGAGAGTGGCAGTTAAGTCACTCTCGTGACCAATATATCGGTGAAACGGGCCTTGTGGGTGGAAGAGAAAAAGGGAAGCACGATATCTTACACAGCCATATGCCTGCCAAAGGTATAAAGGAACTGGTGTCAGATGAGCAATGGGCGAGTTATTTTAAATTTAGCATAGTTCGCAACCCTTTCGATCGCTTGGTTTCACGCTTCTTTTTTAATATGAAGAATCAAGGCGTTTATGTTTCTCAACTTACACTCCCAGAGTTAAAAAAAGCGTTTGATGCGTTGGTGCGAAAGCAACACTATCCGATACTAGGGGCGTTATCCCTAAACAATGAAATAGTAACGGATTTCACCATTAGATATGAAAATCTCCACGATGATTTAAAGCTAGTATGTGAAAAGTTGGGTGTAACCTATTCTGAAACTGAGTTACCTTCGTTCAAGTCAGGTATCAGAGATAATAGGGTCACGTTGCAAGACTTATACACGACAGAGCTTATCGCATACGTTGAAGCGCAGTACAAAACAGAAATAAAGACATTCGGATATCAATTTCCAACCGACTAGTAAGTCATAGTGAGCTTGAATGAAAAAAATATTTATAGCGGGTCATCGAGGAATGGTTGGCGCCGCCATTTTAAGACAGTTAGAAAACAGAAGTGATGTAGAGATTGTTACGCGTACACGAGCTGAGTTAGACCTAACAAATCAGTCTGCTGTGAGCTCATTTTTCATTGAACAGAACATTAATGAAGTTTATTTAGCCGCAGCTAAAGTTGGTGGCATCCACGCAAACAATACCTATCCGGCTGAATTCATTTATGAAAACTTAATGATTGAAGCTAACATTATACATGCGGCTCACAGTAATGATGTGCAGAAACTTTTGTTCTTAGGTTCTAGTTGTATCTACCCTAAGTTAGCAGACCAGCCGATGACTGAGAAAGCACTGTTAACCGGTACGCTAGAAGAGACAAACGAACCTTATGCCATTGCTAAAATTGCGGGTATAAAGCTTTGTGAAAGTTATAACCGTCAGTATGGGCGAGATTATCGTTCTGTTATGCCAACAAACTTGTATGGGCCTAACGATAACTTTCATCCTGAAAATTCACACGTTATTCCAGCGTTACTGCGCCGTTTTCATGAAGCTGCTCAGCGAGGAGATAGCGAAGTGGTCGCTTGGGGCAGCGGCACGCCAATGCGCGAGTTTTTGCATGTAGATGATATGGCCGCGGCCAGTGTGCATGTAATGGAGCTTGATAATGAAACGTATCAAGCCAACACTCAGCCAATGCTTAGCCATATAAATGTTGGAACCGGTGAAGACTGTACCATCCGCGAGTTAGTAGAAACAGTGGCTAAGGTAACAGGCTTTAACGGTGAAATTAGATGGGATACAAGTAAGCCTGATGGTGCACCACGAAAACTAATGGACGTGTCGAGACTTCGTGCATTAGGTTGGAAACATACTTATAACCTTGAGGAAGGTTTGAAGCATGCGTTTGACTGGTTTTTAGATAATCAAGATAATTTTAGAGGCTAGTTGAACCTAATTGCCTAAATATTTCTTTTTAAATATTTAGGCTTTGGCAGCTTATTACATAGGTGATATACATGTAGTGGGCTGCTTTGGCCTCAAATATGATGTTCTTATTCCCCTTTTGATATAAATATAGCTAACCCTCCTTCTACTTCGAATAATTGGTAAAATCGACTACGTAAATGAATGATATACACTTTTTAACTTACGCAGATGAAACATTCGCATCGGCGAAAAATAGAATTATGCAGCAGGCGAATGACTTTGGTGTATTCAAAACGATCACCGGATATGGTCCTGAAGACTTAACGGAACAATTTCGCGAGCGGTATCACGATATACTTTCAGAAAGACGAGGGGGAGGGTATTGGTTATGGCGTCCTTATATCTTGAAAAAAAAACTTGATGAGATCGATGATGGTGACGTTTTAGTCTTCCTAGATGCCGGATGCACTATCAACATTAAAGGGAAAAGTCGATTTTTCGAGTACGTCAGTCTCTTTGATAAAAGTCACTTAGGTTTAATTTCTTTCAAATATACAAGTGAGTTTTACTTGCAACGCAACTGGACTGTTAAAGAAATATTCGAGTATTTTAATATCGATGAGAATTCTGCAATTGCAACGTCTACTCAGTATAGCGGTGGTGTTATAATCCTCAAAAAAAATGAACACTCAAAGCAGTTTGTGAGTGATTTTAATAAAGTTGTTGAAGAAGCTCCTTACTTGTTTACGGATAAATACAACTCAGGGCAAGCCGAGTATTTTAAAGAAAATCGTCACGATCAAAGTGTTAGTACAATGCTCAGGTATTTAGGCGGAACCATAGATGTAGATATCAACGAGCTTAACGACAAAGAAACCAGCCCATTTTTAATCACAAGATTGAAAAAATAGTAATATAAGGCAATTGAGGTACTACTCATTAAACCTTGGCAGTAAATAACGGAAACTCATAATGTTCAAAGCATTTAAAAAAAGCTCGGCGTTTAAGCGAAACGTTACAAAGAAGCAAATAGAGCTTATAAAGCGCTCAAACCTCTTTGATACCTCGTGGTATTTGAGCGAAAACCCAGATGTTAAAATCGCCGGTATGGACCCAATCGAGCATTATCTTCTTAACGGAGCGAATGAAGGTCGCAATCCAAGTAAAGAGTTCGATTCACAGTGGTATGTAGAGCATTACAAAGATGTGGGGGAGTCGGGCATCAATCCGCTACTACACTTTATTGAACATGGGCAAACGGAGGGTAGGCAGCCTCTTCCTTTTTTATTGAGTTCTTCTAAAAAGAATGTTTCTAGATATAATACTGCTCCTAGCGTCGTTGAAGATCTAAGTAAAAAGTTGTGGGGCGGGTTTAGTAAGTACGCTTCTACAGAGTTAGCAAATATTGCTGATAATTCTGCAACGAAAGTAAAAGACCGTGTAGCTGCAATATATGCATTAGCTCGCTGGCACGCTACAAATAACAATTGGTCTAGTGCAATCGAAAACATAAAAAAGATTCGTAAACTAGACATAAGAGCTTACCGTACAAAACGAACAAAGCTATTGTTAGTTGAAGCATTGCAAAAGCTTGGTGAATACGAAGAGGCTGCTAACTTCATAAAGCCATCTTTAGAATATAGGTTTGACAGTGATTTTGTCTGTGCTTTATCGAATCAACAATTGCCAGCAGAGCAAAGGCTTTCCTACATCAATGAAATTTACAAATATTACTCATTAGCTCCACTTAGTTTTGATGATGCTAGCAAAGGAATGAATTTTGGTAATTTGAAAGCAGAGAAAAGTTTTATACCAATTAGCAACGGGCCTAAAGTCAGTGTGCTTGTGCCGGTATATAACGCCGAGAACTACATCAAGGTTGCTATCAACTCTCTATTGGAACAAAGCTGGTCGAACATAGAAATTATTGCTGTAGATGATTGCAGTAAAGATCGTTCTATAGAGATACTAAATGAATTAGCGGAAAACGATACTAGACTTAAAGTGTTTGAGAACGCCGAAAATCTAGGGGCATATGGCACTAGAAATAAAGCACTTAGTCTTGCAAATGGTGACTTTATAACAGTGCACGATAGTGATGACTGGTCTCACCCTCAAATGCTTGAGGTGCAGTTAGGGGCGATGTTTAGTAACCCTAGGTTGAAAGTGACTTGCTCAATGATGGCAAGAGTTTTGCCAGACATGCGCTTTATGCTTAGGCCACAAAGAAATAACCTTGAGTACGTTCATAGAAGTTATCCATCAGTGCTTATAAGAGCGAGCGACTTGAAAGCTTTGGGGGAGTGGGATGGTGTTTCGGCTAACGCTGACGATGAATTTGTTCAAAGGGCTAGAATGCTTTGGGGTAAAGATTCTGTTCAAGACATTTTGACTGGCGTGCCTTTATCATTCTTTTTAGTTCATGAAAATTCATTAACTCAAAATGCAAAAACGAGTTTAAATAGCTTAACTTTCGGAATACGCCATGAATATTCTAGACAAGCCAATTATTGGAAAGAATATAAGGTGGAAGATGATAGCGAAACAATTATTACTGAAAGAACGAGCTTGAAGAAACCGTTCCCGATCCCCGCTGGTTTAGCGCCAAATAACTGGCCGATAAATAATCATTATGATCTAATCATAATATCTGATTTAAGCCTACTTGGTGGTACAAGAAGGTGTAATGAGGGCTATATAGCAGCTGCTTTAGAGTCAGGTTTGAGAGTGGGTCTGTTTCATTGGCCAAGGTATGATTTAAAACTTGCCGATATTGCTAATGAATATACAGAACTCACCTATAAAGATAATGTTGATATGCTTGTTCATGAAGACGAAGTATCTGCAGATCTAGTTATCATACATCACCCACCTATACTAAAATACGAAATTGACGCTGTCCCTAAAATTCAATGTGAAAAGCTTGGAATATTAATTAATCAATCTCCAATGCAGCTTTGGAGTCAGGAACCGCATTACTATAACGAAGCCGAAGTTAACGAACTGTGTGTCAAGTTATTCAATACGAAGCCTACTTGGATCCCAATTTCACCTATTGTAGAGAAAACCATGAAAATGGCGGGCGGGGGGCACAATCTTCATAACCAAGTTTGGTACCCACCGTATTCCAAAAGTCTAGTTGAAAAAGTTCCTGAACTTCCTGAAAACTTTGGCGGCGAAAGGAAAATAATTTTGGGTCGTCATAGCCGTGACCATTGGACTAAGTGGCCGTCTCAACCGAAGCAATTGCTAACAGCTTATTGTGCTAACAATAAGAAAATAGATGTAAAACTTTTAGGTGGGGCTAAAACACCTAAAAAGATGTTGAGTACATTACCCACTAACTGGTCTGTATTGGAATTTGACTCTGTAGCGGTTGATACTTTCATCAGTGATTTAGATTTCTTTTTGCACTTTACCCATGACGACTATATAGAAGAATTCGGCAGAAATATAATGGAAGCTATGGCACATGGTCGTGTTGTTCTTTTGCCTCAGAGTTATGAAGTAATTTTTGGCGATGCAGCTATTTACTGCCTAGAAAAAGACGTGGACAAAACAGTTCTGCAATTGTGGGACAGCGCAGAAAAATATAGCGCGCAAGTTGAGAGAGGCTATAACTTTGTCGTAAATAATTGTAGCCAAGAGAAAGTCGCAAAAAATATTGCGGGGCTTATAAATAGGGACGTTAAGTAGTTAATGAGCTTCAAGAAAAATTTTATTTCGGAATTGTGTACCGCCGAAAGCCTAATTGACATTTCAGATCAATGTACAGCAGAGCAGAGCAGTATATCAAGGTGGTCGAGGGGGAATGATGCGAGTCGCCTACTTGTAGATCATGATGATGAATATGCTAACCATACTGAATTTGAAGTAAATCCTTGGGTACTAATAGATATGAAGCAGGCGCGCAAGCCTGCCTATATCGTTGTTCAAAATAGGGATACAAAGTTCGCCGGTCAAGTTTCGAAGACAGTGCGCGTAGAATATTCATTAAATGGAAACGACTTTTCTCTTATGCATGAAGGGGAGGTGGTTTTCGGTGCATTACCTAATTCTATTCCTTTGATCCTGCCATTAAGCAAAGAAGTGCCTTTCAGGTATCTGCGCATAAGTCTTAATTCTAAAAACAAGGTGCCTTTACACTTAAAGCGAGTAAATATTTTGATAGATGAGAAGCCTGACCTGACGCAAGGTCAAGATAATACGACGTTTTACTCTCTAAGAAATGACGGGTTAGGTGAGAGGCTTAAATCACTACTAAACGCAATGGTTTTATCCAAAGAATACCAAAGTGAGTTCAAGTTTACGTGGACTACTCCAGATAACTTAGGGCCTACGCACGTTATTGCTGCGCCCGAAACTACCTTTTCTCCAGAGTTTTTGGGGCATCACCTAACTGAGGAAACACCATCAGATTTCCATGTGCTAGATAAAAAACTAGACTTTGTGAATGGAAATTTAGAAGTTAAAAATGCAATACAAGTTTCTCAAAATAGTATTTATACGCAAATCCCTGAACTGAAAAAGTATATTTCTCTTAAACAATTCGAGAATGCATTTCACGAAATTGGTTTTTCTGATGAAGTAAACGAAGCAATTGAATATGCTTCTAAAGTCAAATTGAAGGCCAATGCAGTTTCAGTTCATTTGCGAAGTGGTGATATTGTATATGGAAGATATCGACATAACGACCGTTATACAAACAAGGTGATATCGTGGGCACAAGCCGACTTCATGGTTTCATCGTTGAAAAAACAGGGTTTAGATGTTGTTCTATTCGGTCAGTCGTCAGAAGTATGCCGAACTCTTGCAAATAAATATGATTGTATTTACCTTAACGACGAAGAGAAAGTGCAAAGTTTCTCTGCGCTTCAAGAAGCATTCTTCGATATTATTTTGATGTCGAGGACAAACAAAATTTTTGCTGGGAAAAGCGGTTTCTCTCAGTTTGCTGAGCTCATCGGCGGGGGCAAAATATGTGCACCTGATACTGAATTCGACAGAGCTGAAATGGCAACCCACATAGAGATGCTTTTGACTGAGACTGATGAGCTGCCTGTTGATGATCTACAGATAGCATTTAGTTGCTGGCACTACGTTTATAACTTCAAAGATATAGTCAACCCAACTCAAACAGTTAAATTACTAGAAAAAGGGATAAATAAAGATCCCGATAACTTATTTTATAAGATTGTTTTAGCCACGCTGCTTTTCGAAAAAGGAGATGTTGAGTCGGCAGAGAATACGGTTTCGTTAGTTTTTAATAGAAGAAGCGATGATAGCGTTGAGTTTGGAAGCTATAAATACTTGAAAAAGCACCGACATCCAGACGGTAAGCGAGCACTTCATCGTTACGGGGATACATTAACCGCTATGCAAAAATCAGAAATTGCAGGTGCTGATATTCTGTTAAAAGATTTAATACTAAATGTATAAGCAAAACCAGTCATTTTACGTCGATAAAGAGTGGTATCTCGAAACTTATCCGGATGTTGCTGCGGCCGGTATTGAACCTGCTATCCATTTTGAAAAGCATGGTAGGCGGGAGGGCAGAATTCCCTGTGAGTTGCCTTCACTTTCTCTTGAGCGCGACTTGTGGGCGAATGCCCTAGACATAGAAGGCCACAAAAAATTTCTAGATAAACTAATTGAGTATTCTAATAAAGCTGAAGTTAATAGTGTCTACGCGCAAAAGGTATTAACGGAGTTTTTCTTATTTTGTTCAGAGTATTCTAAAGCACTATATTGCTCAGAAAAAGTTTTGTTAAATATAGATGTAGCTTCAAAGCTATTTGACTCTACATCGCTTTTTTTGTTGTGTTTTGAGTCACAGTTTAAAAGTAAAAAATTAAACTCGGCTAGACAGTTAATAGAGCATCCTTTATGGCGGGAATCTAACTCTAAACTACTAGCTAGACAAATGTTAGATGCTCAAGATTGCAAGCTTGAGCACCTGAATTCAATTTATAGTTCCTATGACCTTGCAACGCTTGAGACAACCGCCTGCGAAATCAATATTGACCGCATTATTGTGAAAAAGCAGAAAGTGCCATTCCTACGGCGTATTCTTAAGACTTTTTTTCCAAAAAAAGTATCTGTAATTGTTCCAGTATTTAATGCTGAAAAAACTATAAAAACATCACTAAATTCTTTGTTATCGCAAAGCTGGGAAAACATCGAAATAATAGTGATTGACGATTGTTCAACAGACAATACGTTAAAGGTGTTGGAAGAATATAGTGCAGAAACAAATCTTTTCGTCTATAAAAACGATGAAAACAAAGGGGCCTACCCAACTAGAAACAAAGGTGCAGTTTTAGCAACAGGTGATCTCGTAACGGTTATGGATGCTGATGACTGGGCACACCCAGAGAAAATAGAGCAACAAGTTTTACCGTTTTTATTCAAACGTAAAATTAAGGCTACAGTTTCTCACTGGGTTCGATGTACCAAAGATTTGTCATTTACCAAAATGAGAATTGATGGCTCTCTCATCTATAGAAACATCTCTTCGCTAATGGTCGAAAAAAGTGTTTTTGACGATATTGGAATATGGGATGAACTAAGAGCGGGTGCAGATACTGAATTCTACCATAGGCTTATTGGAAATTTTGGGCAAAATAGTGTGCACGAGGTACTTCCTGACGTTCCTTTAGCCTTTGGAAGGGTTGTAGAAACTTCACTAACACAAAGTTCAGCTACGCATCTAGTAACGCAGTTTGGCGGCGCGAGACAGGAGCATTTGGCCTTTGCACAAATGTGGCACAGAAATGCGCCAATCCCAATTAAATTTGATTTAACAAGAAGTTTATTTCCAGCGCCTCTTGAACTTTGCCCAAATAAGGGGGCGAGATCACTGATCAATGATGACTTGCATCGTTGGTATAGGGCTTTTAACAATAACTGGTATTTAAGCAGTTACCCAAATGTCGACAAGATGGGGGGGAGTATTTACGACCATTACTCGTCATTGGGAGAGCGTTTGGACATGTCTCCAAATCCATTATTTGTTCCCAGCGCTTACAGGTTGAAATTTCAACTACGGAATCAAGACTCTCCAACTTGGCAGGCGTTGCAAAGCACTTGGTCTTTCAAGCATCCAGTAACTCTAGATGGCGACTCAAAAAACTCTCAAAGAGAAATCGCGTTGTTTGCACACAGTGTATCCCAAGATATTTTTGGTGCAGAAAAAAGTTTCTTGGATATAGCAAAGGCATTATCGGAAAGTGGATATCGTCTGCATATTTTTCTTCCTAACGCTTTGAATGAAAGTTATATAAATGAACTAAAACGGTACGCTGTTAGATTAATTTTTATCCCTCTAATTTGGTTTAGCAAAGGAAGAGGTGCCAGCGCGGTGCAGGTGGAATATCTCAGCAACTATTTTGAGCAAAGTCGCATAGAGCTTGTATATGTTAATACTATCATGCTTTTCGAGCCGTATTGTGCTGCTGCCAGAGCAAATATAAAAACGATTACCCATGTGAGAGAGTTGCCGGAGTTTGACGAACATATCCGAAATGTACTTGGGGAAGACGAAGAGGAAACTCGTGAACGCATACGCCAGGTTTCTACTCACTTAGTCGCTAATTCTAATGTTACTGCCGAATGGCTCGCCGCTAAAGACAAATGCACTACTGTGTATAACGTGGTGAACGTATCAACAGTAATGCCAGCTATTGATGTATCCAAACCGTTAAAAGTTTGCATGTTAAGTAGTAACTTGCCTAAAAAAGGCGTCGAGGATTTCTTTGAAGTAGCTAGTAGGTGCATACACAGTAAAATAACCTTCTCGCTTTATGGTCCTGTTACCTCAGAAGTTGAAGCCGCGAGTAGGCGTTTCACCTCTGATAATGTGAGGATAAGAGGATATACTGACAAGGTAAGTACTGAAATATTGAATAATGACATTGTACTTTGCCTGTCGTCTTTCAAAGAATCCTTTGGCAGAACCGCTGCAGAGGCAATGATCCACAAGCGAGTGGTTGTTGGTTACCAGTGGGGCGCTATCGAAGAGCTTGTAGATGAATCAAGTGGTATTCTTGTGCCTTTTAAAAATGTCGAGCAAATCGCTGAAAACTTGAAAGAGTTGTCTGCAGAAAAAATAAAGCTTATCCCTTTTGCCGAGAATGCTAAGAGGAGAGCTGATTTTTTGTTTTCTCGCTCATCTTTTAATAGTTCAATTAAGGCTTTGGTTGAGAAAACTGTACTGCAGTAGAGATTGATATTCTTTACTTACAGACTTTTTCTACTGATGGTTTATGAGATGAATTGCCCTAGACAACTTTTAAATGTTGCCATAATCACAAATTGGAACGTAAAATTGCTCGTACTGTATAAGAGTAATATTGTAACTGGAACTAAGCGCCTAAAGGCAACCTCAGCGTTTAATATCAGCAATTTTTATGGTGTAATGCTAATTAACGTAGCAAGTTAGTAACTTATGTCTTATCGGATACATCCACTTTGGAGAGTAGAGCGATTGATGTCGCCTTCGATGTACTCGCAAAGTTTTCCTCACCCTAGTGTGACTTTTCTCTCTCATCATATCCCGAAAACCGCCGGAAGTTCACTGAGAGTTGCTTTCGAGCAATTATTAGGGAACAGAGTAGTATACGGTGTTTATGATAAAACAGGCGCATCTGAAATGTCCGCTGGAAAAGCAGTTTGGTTACCCGCCAAAGCTAAAATATTACATGGGCATTTTAAACCTCACAGTAACCATGAACATATGTTTCCTTTTGCGATCAAAAGCGTTTGGGTGCGTGACCCTCTAGAGCGGTTATGGTCACTAGTAGGTCATCTGATGTCATTGGGGATAAAGCATCCCCAATATCACCTATTAAAATCAGCGTTACCAAAGACTAACTTTAAATCTCAAACGAGTGTTGTGCATGACCTTGTTACCGAAGACGCAGTAAAGGTGTTCACTCATGCCTATAGTAATTTTTTTAGAAATGTGCCGATAAGTGATTTTGCTTTCGTGGGATCCAAACATCATTACGAAAAGGGATTGAGTAAACTTTCTGCGTTATTAGATTTAGAACTAGAAATTAAACAAGTTAATAGAAGAAATAATATGGGTCATAAATTACCTACTAGTATTCGTCGCCTCGAATCCTATCTTCAGGAAGAGTACGAAATAGTTGGAGATTATCTATAATGTTTTATAGCAAGGAACTGTAGTGGCAGTTTATTCAATAAGTACGCAAAGGGGCGGCCAAGTCGATGAAACACAATTTCGTTGGCATTTAGACTTTCCTGTACAGGGACAAAATATTGATGGCTCTCTGCTAAATCATGAAGGTGTGCTATTTCAAGGTTGGCTTTTAGACCAAAGTGACTCACCTATTTCATTGGTCGTGCTAAGCGGTTGCGAAGTAATTCCTTTAACGTTATCTCGCCCTAGGTCTGATGTCATTTCAAAAATTCTGGGGGATTCGCCCGAAGACCATCCTAAGCTCCATTGTGGCTTTTCTCAGCAGGTTAAACTTAAGCATTCTTCCTTCTCTATAGGTGTTGTTAAAGAAGGGCGATTCATTCAACTTTTAACGGGTGCGATTGAGGGGAAGTTTCAAATACTTAAAGGAGATAACGGGTGGCTATTTCTAGATAACGACACAAATAAAAGTATTGAACAGCATACTGGTAAATTTAGGTTATCACGCACCGCAAAGGCAGAATGGAAAGAGTATTTAGAATCTTTAACTAATTATTCTCTTTCAAAAAAGTTGCCTGTTTGTTTGCTTGTTGCTCCTTCGAAGGAGATGGTATATCAACAGTACTATCCATATAAATTTTCTAAACAAGCGCCTATAAGGAAACTTACTGAATTAATTCCGGATACTCTCAATTTCGTACTGCCCATACACGAATTAAGAAACCTTGACCGTCGGTCATTTAGAGTGTGTGATACTCATTGGAGTGTTCATGGAGCGAGGCTTGCGTCGCAACTGGTTTCAAGCAAACTTTCACTTAAAGCTGTAAGCGAACTAGATATTTTTAATTCTGATGTTTATCAGAGAAAAAGATTAAGTGGTGATTTGGGCTCAAAGCTTTTCCCTGCTCAATTACACAATGAGGATAGGCTCATTAGCTTTAGCTACAGGGAAAAGGTTATCTATGATAATAATATAGATAACTTTGGCAGAGTTATTTGCACGTTTAACCGGGAAGCTTTACTTGGTGAAAGCCTCTTAGTATTTGGGTCATCATCTTCTTACACTATGTTTGACTACTTAAGCCGTTTGTACACAAACATCGTGTTCGTTCATACTGCTGGTAATATAGACCATGATGTAATTGAAGCTGTTAGGCCAGACTGCTTATGCTTACAAACTAACGCACGTTTTGTAGTCAAAGCTCCTAAGTTTAAAGGTTCAGTTTTTGAATATATAAAAGCTAAGAAAAAAAGTGGCGTCTTAAAATCACCTACTATTGCTGAAACACTTCCAGAGCATAGTGTCCCTTATATAGAGTTTTTTAACGAAATGTTGCGTTAAAATTTTTTTTAGATAAGTTAATATTTCAGCGAATTTGCGTAGTGAGTATTCTTTAGGAGTTTGAGTAACACAGCCGCTGTATCGTGCTTAAGAGCGATACTTTTCAAGCCAAAGCTTTAGAATATTCGTCAATGAGTTGAGCTGAAACATCAGCATATATCCCTGGCACGGGATATTTTGAAAGAGAACTGAGTTATGTAAAGTGGGCTTGAAGCGGTAGGGATACTTGAACTAAGAAAATCTGCTACAGAGCTTTTTACTCTTGTTATGTTAGAGGCAGTTGATGAGAATGTAGCTGTTTCACTAGCAAATAGTTTAGCACAGACAATACGAACCAGTTAACAAGGAAAAAAAATGAGTAGGAAAGGGATAATTTTAGCAGGTGGTTCTGGCACACGTTTGCACCCATTAACTAAAGTAGTCAGTAAACAGCTTATGCCCGTTTATGACAAGCCTATGATCTTCTACCCGCTAGCGATATTAATGATGTCGGGTATTAGAGATATTCTCATCATTACCACTCCTCAAGAACAACAACGTTTTATTGAGCTTATAGGTGATGGCAGTGCATTAGGTATCAACGTTCAGTATGCTGTTCAGCCTTCTCCAGATGGCTTAGCCCAAGCGTTTTTAATTGGTGAAGAGTTTCTAGCCGGTGATAGCTGTACTTTAGTACTTGGCGATAATATCTACTATGGTCATGATTTAAAACGGTCACTTCAAAATGCTTTTAAGCAAGAGCGCGGTGCTACCGTTTTTGGTTATCACGTAAACGACCCCGAGCGCTATGGCGTAGTTGACTTCGATGACAACTGGAATGCGCTTTCTATAGAAGAAAAGCCTGAAACACCCAAATCAAATTACGCGGTTACTGGCTTATATTATTATGATAATCGTGTGGTAGATTTTGCTAAAGAAGTGAAGCCCTCACATCGTGGTGAGCTTGAAATTACCGACCTTAATAATATTTATCTGCAAGATGGCAGCTTGAAGGTTGAGTTAATGGGCCGTGGTTCTGCTTGGCTAGATACTGGCACTCTTGATTCATTGTTAGATGCAGCAAATTTTGTTGCAGCTATAGAGAAGCGTCAAGGTTTGAAAGTGTGTTGCCCCGAGGAGGTTGCCTATCGCATGGGTTATATTAACGCTGAGCAGTTAGAGCAATTAGCGGCACCGCTTAAGAAAAGTGGGTATGGCGACTATTTAATGAAAGTCATAAACGATCGCGTGAAAGCGTAGTTATAAAAAACCTACAGCTAACAAATTGGAATAGTGCACAGCAATGCAAATTATAGCGACAGACATCCCAGACGTTAAAATTATTGAGCCAAAAGTATTTGGCGACGAACGCGGCTTCTTCCTTGAAACCTTTCGCACCGACTGGTTTAAAAAAGAATGTGCAGACGTTGAATTTGTGCAAGACAACCATTCAAAATCCAGCCAAGGAATCCTTCGTGGGTTGCATTACCAGCTAGAACAAACTCAAGGTAAATTGGTTCGCGTAGTCAGCGGCGAAGTATATGATGTTGCTGTTGATATGCGCAAAGATTCACCTACGTATGGAAAGTGGGTGGGCGTTTTATTGTCGGCGGAAAATAAACGCCAACTATGGGTACCTGCAGGTTTTGCTCACGGCTTTTATGTAACCAGTGATTCAGCTGAGTTCGTATATAAGTGTACCGACTACTATCACCCAGAGTCAGAAGTGTCGGTTAAGTTTGACGACCCAACTTTAAACATCGATTGGCCTTTAGTTAACGGTGAAAAGCCGTCTTTATCTGGAAAAGATGAAAATGGCGTCGCTTTCGTTGATGCCCCTACGTTTTAAGGATTAAACATGAGTATTGTAGTTATTGGCAATGCTGGCCAGTTGTCGTTTGAATTGGTTCGTATTCTAGGTGAAAACACTATATGTTTAGGCCCTGAAGATACTGACATTACCAACGAATCGGTATTATCTGAAACGCTAAGCAAACTAGCGCCAAGCGTCATTATTAACGCAGCGGCTTATACTGCGGTAGATAAAGCAGAAGAAGATTTCGATTTATGCCACGCGATCAACGCTACTGCCGTTGAAAATTTAGCAAAGTACTGTAAGCAGTCAGGTGCATTTTTAGTACATGTATCTACAGATTACGTATTTAACGGCCACAAAGGTTCGCCTTACCTCACTGATGACACTATTGAGCCTCAAGGGGTTTACGGTAAAACTAAAGCTGATGGCGAAAAAGCCTTGCTGGAATTACTTCCTAACTCAAGTTGCTTAATTCGTACTGCGTGGGTGTATTCATCACATGGCAATAACTTTGTGAAAACCATGCTGCGTTTAATGGCAGATAAGCCTCAATTGTCGGTTATTGATGACCAAATCGGCACGCCTACATGGGCAAAAGGGTTGGCAGAAGTGTGCGTAAGTGCAGCGCAAAATAAAACCCAAGGTGTATATCACTGGACTGATGAAGGCGTAGCTAGTTGGTACGATTTCGCGTTAGCCATTCAAGAGCTTGGTATTGAAAAAGGTTTGTTGTCTTCGGCTATTCCGGTATTGCCTATTCCTTCTTCTCAGTACCCCACACCGGCTTCACGACCGCATTATAGCGTGCTAGATAAAACCAGCACACGAGATACTTTTTCATCACTTAATCTTACACATTGGCGTACTCAATTGTCTGCCATGATGGATGAGTTAAAAGCATAATTATTGAGTAACACACGTATGAAAACAATTTTAGTAACAGGTGGTGCGGGGTTTATTGGCTCGGCGGTAGTTCGTCATCTTGTTAATGATACAGAACATAAAGTCGTAAACTTAGATAAGCTTACTTACGCGGGTAACTTAGAGTCGCTTTTGTCTGTATCAGATAACGAGCGCTATGCGTTCGAACAAGTCGATATTTGTGATGCCGACGGCGTAAAAGCCGTTCTTAATACCCATCAACCCGATATCATTATGCACTTAGCGGCAGAATCTCATGTAGATCGTTCAATTGACGGCCCTGGTGAGTTCATTCAAACCAATGTTGTAGGCACTTATACCTTGCTTGAGCAAGCTCGAGCTTATTGGTCAACGCTTGATGATGTGAAAAAAGAAGGCTTTAAATTCCATCATATTTCAACTGATGAAGTTTATGGTGACCTTCCACATCCAGATGAAGTAGAAGAGGGCGCTGAACTGCCGTTATTCACTGAAACTACGCCATATGCACCAAGCTCGCCTTATTCTGCAAGTAAAGCGTCTTCCGACCAGTTAGTGCGCTCATGGCTACGTACTTACAAGCTACCTACATTGGTAACCAACTGTTCGAATAATTATGGCCCGTATCACTTTCCTGAAAAGCTAATTCCGTTAGTTATTCTAAATGCCTTAGCAGGCAAGCCATTGCCTGTATACGGTAAAGGCAATCAAATTCGAGATTGGTTGTATGTGGAAGACCATGCCCGTGCATTGGTGCTAGTGGCTCTTGAAGGAAAAATTGGCGAAACCTATAACATAGGCGGCCATAACGAAAAGCAAAATATTGAAGTAGTGAATACAATTTGCGACATTTTGGATGATGTTCAACCTAAAGACAGTAAGTATTCAGAGCAAATCACTTATGTTGCAGACCGCCCTGGTCACGATATGCGATACGCGATTGATGCATCTAAAATTGAACGCGAGTTAGGGTGGTCACCCCAAGAGACCTTCGAGAGCGGTATTCGCAAAACCGTTGAATGGTACTTAAACAACGAAGGTTGGTGGAAAGCGGTACTAGATGGTAGCTATCAAGGCGAACGCTTAGGTGCTGGCAGTTAGTTTTTTAGTTTTTAAATCATGTTAAACTTGAAGGCCGCTTTATTAGCGGCCTTTTTCTGTTTATCCGGGGTACCTACGCAGTATGAAGAAGTTTGCAATGCTTACCGTGAAAGGTGCGGTAGGGCTTTTGCCTTTGTCAGTGAAACAAAAGCTTAAACAAAATGCTCAACTCACTGAGTTATATAGCCGTTCTCTACAGCGCTCAGGACTCTTCTATGGTTTCCCTAGTAAAAAGAAGCGCATGGCAATGTATAAGCATTACTTAAAGCTTCAGGATAGGGCTTTAAGCGATAAATACGAGAACCTTTCTGAAAGTAATAAAGAAAAAATTAATGTGGTAGTAGTAGGAACTGACTTTCTAGCCACCACACAAAAAGATTTGCAACGCTATTTAAGTCAAATTAAGAAAGTGTTCGTAGTTGGTAAAGTGACGGCTTCGCAATACGAAGATGTTGAAAGCGTAGCGTCTCTATCTGAAGCCCTCGGGGCATGCGATTCATCTCATTCTACTCTATTCATAAAATCCGGCGACACGCTTTCGAAGTTTGCACTAAATGAATTTATTGCAGTGGCAAAACAAACCGATATTGCTTATTGCGATACCGATGAAAAGAATCAGAAAGGGGTATTAACAAGCCCTAAGTTTCTACCTGATTGGAATCCAGATCTGCAACTCTCGACTGCTTATATAAATACGGGCGTGCTGATTTCGCCAGAGATATCAGATGTATTAGCCGTGAACAATGTTAGTACTATTGCTCAATTAGTTACCACTGCTTGGCAAAAGCAATCAACGGTTACTATCTCGCATATTCCATATACCTTGGTGCATTCAGAAAATTCGGTCAAACGTGAGCAAAACGAATTGCTTTCAATCTCTGATGATTTGAATTCACAGGGTAGTGCGGTGTCGAGCTTTTCAAAACATCAAAAAGTTAACTGCGTGCTGTGGAAAACACTTAACGAGCCATTGGTATCTTTAATAATCCCCACTAAAAATGGCAAAGAGTTAGTAAAGGCGTGTATAGATTCCATCCGTGAAAAAACCATCTACAAAAATTATGAAATTCTTCTCATTGATAATGGTTCCGATGAAGACGCGAGCATTCGTTATTTTGAAACATTAGCAGAACTCCCAGAAGTTCGCGTTTTAAACTACCCTGGACCTTTTAATTACTCAGCGATAAACAACTTTGGCGTAAAACATGCTAAAGGAGAAGTAGTAGGGTTAATAAATAATGATATTGAAGTTATTAGCCCTGACTGGCTAACTTATATGGCTGGCCATGTGATGCGTGAAGATATAGGTTGCGTAGGGGCTAAATTACTTTATTCAGATGGCCGTATACAGCATGCTGGCGTAGTTCTCGGCTACGGCGGTGGAGCAGGTCACGCTCATAAATATTTCCCACGCTATCATCCTGGGTATTTGAAACGACTTGCTGCAACACAAAATTACAGTGCGGTTACTGCGGCATGTCTGTTAGTAAAGCGTAGCCATTTTGGTGCAGTGGGTGGCCTAGACGAAGAAAATCTCGCGGTGGCCTTTAACGATGTCGACTTCTGTTTACGGGTAAGAGAGTTGGGGGTTAGAAACTTGTATTGTGCCGAGGCTGAGCTATATCATCATGAGTCGGTCAGTCGCGGTTTAGATATTTCGCCTGAAAAGGCGGCTCGGTTTAATCGCGAGCTTGAATATCTACAAACAAAGTGGTCTCATGTTATTAAACATGACCCTGCATATAACCCTAATTTAACGCTGAAACGCGAAAACTTTGCGCTTAAGACAAAAGAAGAGCAGAGTGTTTTATTAGCTTCATATTGATAATTTATAGTCATTGCTTCTAGTTACGGAGAAAACGAAATTATGGAAAGCACACCACAAAGCATGAAAATAGCCGTTGCAGGCACAGGCTATGTAGGTTTATCGAACGCAGTTTTATTGGCACAGCACAACGAAGTTATTGCGGTTGATGTAGTACCAGCGAAAGTGGATCTTCTGAACGACAAAAAGTCTCCTATTGAAGATAAAGAAATTACAGACTATCTAAATAACAAGCAGCTTAACCTTAAAGCAACGTTAGATACTGAACTTGCTTATAAAGATGCCGAGTTTGTCATTATCGCAACGCCTACAGACTACGATGCACAAACCAATTACTTTAATACCAGTTCAGTAGATGCGGTAATTAAAGAGGTTATGCGAGTAAACCCTAATGCGGTAATGGTGGTTAAGTCTACCGTTCCAGTAGGTTTTACTGTTGAAGCAAAAGAGCGTCACGGCACTGAAAATATTATTTTCTCACCAGAGTTCTTACGTGAAGGTAAAGCCCTTTACGACAACTTGTACCCAAGCCGTATTATTGTGGGTGAGCTAAGTGAGCGTGCCAAAACATTTGCAGGCTTGCTAGAGCAGGGTGCTATTAAAGAAGACATCAATGTACTTTTCACTCATAGCACCGAAGCTGAAGCTATCAAGCTTTTCGCTAACACTTACTTAGCTATGCGTGTTGCTTACTTCAACGAACTAGATAGCTATGCAGAGCGTAGTGGTTTGAATTCAAAGCAAATCATAGAAGGTGTTGGATTAGACCCACGTATTGGCGATCACTACAACAACCCAAGCTTTGGTTATGGTGGTTACTGCTTACCTAAAGACACTAAGCAGTTGTTGGCAAACTACAGTGAAGTGCCTAACAACATGATTCAGGCTATTGTTGATGCTAACCGCACCCGTAAAGACTTTATCGCCGATTCTATTGTGAGTCGACAGCCTAAAGTTGTGGGGATCTTCCGTTTAATCATGAAATCTGGTTCTGATAACTTCAGAGCAAGTGCCATTCAAGGCATCATGAAGCGTATTAAAGCGAAGGGTATTGAGGTAGTGGTTTACGAGCCAGTAATTACCGAAGACGATTTCTTCCATTCGCGTGTAATTAAAGATTTAGAAGAGTTTAAGTCTATTTCTGATGTAATTGTTGCTAACCGCGTAACAGAAGACATTGAAGACGTGTTAGATAAAGTGTACAGCCGCGATTTATTCGGCGCTGACTAACACTAATTAGCTTTCGAACACGAAAAAACCAGCTATTAAGCTGGTTTTTTTATTTCCAATTTAACAGTACCTTACGCTTTTTACTTATATCTCTATCAGTGCCATTTATTTACATTCCATTTACTTAGTAATGCATTTCGAATTTTCATAAGCTATTATGCGTTGGAAATTAAATGGTATTGTTATAAAAACTATAAAAATAGATAAGGACGTTGAGTAATGAAACATAGCATTATTGCGCTTGTTGTAAGTGCAACTTTTCTTTCTGCCTGCGGCGGTGGTTCAGACGAAAAAAACCAAGCTCCCATTCTAACTGCTGATGCTGCAGCCACGCTGAACGATTCAGCTGTTACTGTTGACGTGTTAGCGAATGACAGCGATCCAAATGGTGATGCGCTTACTATTTCTGCAGTCGGCACGCCTGATGTCGGCGAAGTCACCATTACAAACAATACATTGGTTTATACGCCTTCAGCGCAAGCAATGGGCGATGTGAGCTTTTCGTATGAAGTTACCGATGGTGAATTGTCATCAAGTTCAACGGTTACGATCACTAACCAACAGTCTGTCACAATCTCTGGTATTGCAACCGATGCGCCTTTAAACAATGGAGAGGTTACTGCTACTAACAATAATGGTGACGTTCTAGCGACTGCAACTACTGATAGCAATGGCAGGTATTCACTTCCAATTCTTGTAAGTGAAAACCCTGGTTACTTAGTGCTTAACGCTAACGGGGTGGGTGATCAGGCACATGTAAGTTTAGTGTCGCGGGTGGGTAATTTCTTAGATTTAAGCGCGCTTGCAAGTGAGAACGATACTAACGAGCTTTCAGATGCACTGCTCTTAGAAAGTAAAATCACCCATGTAAGCACCGCGCTTTCTATTATGTACACTGAGTATGTAAACGACGGCGGGGAAGCAAGCTTTGACGTATATGTCGCTGAAGCCGATTTTGAGAAAGTGTTAGGCCTTGCAAGCTTTATAAAGGTACTTGCTGACAATGAAGATTTTTCGTTACCTGATGGTACGGATACGGTTTCATTCTTTGCCAACAGTGAAGAAAACATTCTCACTACCATTCGTGCCTATTTAAATGATTTAGGGCTGATAAACGAAGACGGTACCTATGCCGATGCGTTCGCCGATGCAATTAACACAGCCCGTGTTGAAACATTAGAAGATGACACGCTTCAACAAAGCTACAGTGAATCATCGATAGCAGGCAAAACCTTTGCAACTTATAATGCAGGAGCGTACCTAGCGACTAAAGGTTCGGCGGTTTATACATTCAATGACGATGGAACAGGAAGCAAATCGTCAGCCGAAAACTACTACAACATTTTTTCAGATAGTGTTAGTTGGTCGGTAGATGATGGGGTGCTTGTAGTGGTGAACCCAGATGCAACCCCAAGCCTTGAATTTCCGCTAAGCCCATCGAACTACCTCGAATACTTCGATGAAGAAACAGTATTGCAAATTCTTGCAGCAGATGAAGAAGGTTACTCTGCTCAATGGAGAATAGAAAAAAGCCCGGTTTCTGAGAGTTTCGAATTAGTGTACGAAAATGGTGGCAATGCGATTGCCCAGGTATCACAAGTTATAGAGCTAACGATAACGCCAGCGGTTGATGAGAGTTATGGAGCGCCTAAGTTTGTTACAGAGTATCCTCAAACTTATACCTCCATTTACAGTGATACTTCTGAAGCCATTTCGCTTTCTCGTGAAGACGTGTTGGCATCTCCTTGGGTAGTCGCCTATAACAGTGAGTTTGAGTACAGCTTAAACGACCAAGAAGGCAATCCGGTTTCTCTGGAAGGTATGATAAGCGATTACCTTACTTTTAACGATGACAACACGGTCACTTCTCGTCTGTTTGGTACTCAGGGCAATTGGGCTTTCGACAGCGGTACAATTAGTTTATCTGTAAATGGTAAATCATTTACCGTAACACCGTTCAAAAAGCAGAATGATTACTTAATTGCTGTGTACGAATATGAAGAGGCCGGAAACGTAATAAAGTATGCGGCTGATATGCATAGTATCGACTTCAGTTTACCTGAGAGTTTTGACGTAACCTCTACGCCACCAATGGTTTGGGCCTCTACCTTGAGCGCTTCGCTTTTTGTTAATGATTTACCACTAGCGGAAGATTTGTGGAGTTACTACTTTGATAGTGATGGTACTGCCGGTAGGGTTTTTGCCGAGATAGATTATTCTGAGCCAGACTTACCTGTTTCTCGTTTTGTGGATGACAGTGCGCTCTATAACTTTCAGTGGCAGCAAGAGGGGGACCTTTTAACGTTAGATGGTCTTAGAGAGAACAGTGCGTTTGTCTTTCAGCGTCGTTTTAAATGGGAACTACTTGGTGTGACAGATTCAGGGTTAATGGCTACCATTGAATATCAAGTAGGTACTATCGACTATAGCGACGGGTACAGCGACGAACCATTTGGTACGGTTCCAAGACTTAACTTCTTTATGCCACTAAACCTAGAGGAAGCTTATCCAGAGATTTGGGGAAATACGGAAATTAATGGTCTTAATACCCCAGACTCACAAAACAACAGTTCAGTTTCATCACCAAAGCTTGATCAATAACGTATTGTTGTTATCGGAACTATGACTCAAGCCGAGCACATGCTCGGCTTTCTTTTGTATTGAAAATCGCAAAGTTCATTCCAACTAAGCACCTATAAGCTTTTGTGAGTAGCCTAAGATAATGCGTGCCGCTTTAATGATAGATTCAGTAATAGTAAAATCTACTCGACTTTTCCCCGTAATCGCATAGTACCTTTCATTCAGCGAGTGAGCCTGCCCTATACAATACACACCGTATTGTGCTTCCACATGATTTGATATGGCTGACGGCGCGCAAAACACGCCAAAGTCCTCGCTACCAAATAGCTTTAGCAGTGCGGTATCATCAAACTCTGCTACTATCTTCGGGTAGAGTTGCTCTGTTTCTAGCCAACTCATTAAGGCATGGTGAATACCGGATGTATTGCCCTGAATCAGCAATGGCATATGATTTAAACAATCAGGGAATGTCTAACTGTTGGAAAGGGGCGCTTTGGCAAAAAAGCTGAGCGCGCTTTCTCCAAGAAAGTGACTGTTTGCACTCACTTGTGAGCCCGGAGCAATCCCCCTATCGGCCACAATGAAATCAATTGCATTAATTGCGAGTTCTTTTAGTAATCCATCGAAGCTATCTTCTTTGATAACATATTTAACGTTAGCGAAATTGCGCATAGTGTCATGAACGAAGTCATAAAAAAGCACTTTAGGTATACCATTAGTAATACCAATCACAAATTCTTTAGTATTTACTTCATCACCGGCGTTTAGTATTTCTGCTAGCTGATGGCCTTTATGAAAGATCTCACTGGCATATTGAAAGCTTACTTTTCCTTTATCATTCAAATATAGGCGTTTATTAACCCTATCGAAAAGCGGGTAACCAATTTGATTTTCAAAAGTACTTAGTTGCCCACTAACGGTTTGAGGAGTAACGTGAAGTAATTTAGCGGCTTGCGCAATGCTGCCTTCGCGAGCCACTAAATAGAAGTAGTAAAGATGATGATAGTTGAGGTGATGCATAAGTAAGGTTTTTACGATGAACTAATAAGAATATAACAGGTTTAGTATTCTTTTATATGAATTACACTAGATAAAATGCGAAGTATCACTCGGCGCTATTGAAGGAATTATGGGAAAAGTCATTAATTTACACGCAACGAGGAAAACCTTGTTTGCTATTTTAAAGCCAGAGTCAGGTTTTTTCTGGGTTGCCATAGCTTATGGTGTTGCTATTAGTTTAATGACATTAGCGGTGCCTATTGCGGTACAAACATTGATTAATAGTATTGCGAATATTGGCTCTGTTCGCTCGGTTGTCATACTTGCTATTGTGCTGTTTCTAACGCTCTTCGTATCGGGTATTTTTAGTGCGCTTCGAATGCGTATTATGGAATATTACGAACGCAAAGTTTATGCGCGTCTTACTGCCATTATAAGTTTAAAAACCATTATGGCGGAACACCGTTTCTTCGAAGGAAGGCAGAATACTAATATTACTCAGCGCTACTTCGATATAATGACTCTGCAGAAAAATGTGCCTTCGCTCATGGTGGATGGGTTCGCGTTGGTATTGCAAATGTTGGTGGGCTTTACGCTAGTATCTTTTTACCACCCCATGTTATTTGCGTTTAACTTAGTGCTTATATTAGTGATGTATGCCATATGGAAAATATGGGGTACGGGGGCCAAACGCTCTGCTATCGAGCTGTCTCATGCAAAGTACGATTCGGCCAAATGGCTAAACGACATTGCTGCGGCCCATGAATTTTTTAAATCGGCTGACCATGTTGAATATGCGGGTAGAAGTACCGATAACTTTATTAATAATTACATCACCAAACACAAAAGCCACTTTCACTATACGTTTGCCCAAGTGGCAATGTTTTTGTTGCTCTATGCATTTGCCAGTGCGGCGTTGTTAGGTATTGGCGGTGTGCTGGTGGTACAAGGCCAGCTATCTATCGGTCAGTTGGTGGCTGCAGAATTAATAATGTCTGCGGTATTCTTTGGGCTGTCGCGTTTTACGCAATATTTAAAGCTTTACTATGAATTGTATGGCGCCGCTGAAAAGATAGGTTCTGCCCTGGTTATTCCGCAAGAAGTCGTTAATGAAAAAGCAGATCGGGTGCCAAACTCTTCGCAGTTAATTTTTAATAAGTTACACCTCACCCATGGTAGCGATACCTGTTTAATAGATTTGCAAATTGAAGCGGGTGGTAAGTACTTCATTACTACGAATAAGAGTTGGGTTCAAAAGCAACTTATTGGGCTAATGAAGCGCTATGAAAAGCCGCAAAAAGGTGAGCTACTGCTTGGTGACTTAAGCTTGTATGATTTCGATACTTATGAATTACGCCAAGCAGTTAATACACTAGATCGCTCTCTTATCGTTGAATGTACCATCGAAGAGTATTTACGATTGGCAAACCCAAGAGCGAGCTTTGCTGAAATTAGAGCTGCTTTGGCGGCTGTTGAATTAGATACCGTTATTGATGCGCTGCCTAACGGGGTTGATTCTAAAGTGTCGGTATTAGGGGCGCCATTGCAGCCGCTAGAATTCCTAGTGTTAAAGCTGGCCGCAGTTATTATTGAAGAGCCCAAAGTGCTTATCATTAATCAACATTTCGACGCTATTCCGCTAGCACTGCGCCTACGATTGTTAAACCGTTTGTCTGAACTTAGTTGTACGGTACTTTATTTTACCAACACACCTGAAGCTCATTGTTTGGACGGTGTTATTTATCTAAAAGACAGTGCCGAGGTAGTGGCAGCTGAACCTGCAAAAGAAAGCGTTCTTAGCCAAAACGTGTCGCAGGAAGGAGCAAATGATGAATAGTGCAGAAAAGCGATTTTTAGATAATGTCAGTTCTTTATCTTCACTACATGTTCCGAAGCTTCATAAAGTGGTGTGTGGATTGGTGTTAGCGATGGTGGTGTGTGCTTCGCTTATTCTGTGGTTTACACCATGGATGCAAACGGCCTACGGCACAGGAATGGTCGACTCTTTAGATCCCGTCGATAGAACGCAAGCGATTAGTGCTTTAGTTGATGGGCAAATAAAGCAATGGCATGTGCGAGAAGGTATGCAAGTAAAGGCGGGCGACCCTATCGTCACATTAATTGATACCGACGCTGGCCGATTAGAGAAATTGCAATCTCAACTAGCGGCGGCAAAAGCTGGGCATCAAGCTAATGAAACAGCAGTAGCTAACGCTGAAAATAATTTAGCACGTCAAATGGGGTTACAAGAGCAGGGGCTAGTGTCTCGCAAAGATGTAGAAGCAGCGCAAATAAAGGTGCAGGAGTTAAAAGCTAAGGCGGCAAGCTCTCTATCTGCCATCAATGATGTAAGCATGAGTTTATCGCGTCAGTCTATTCAAACAAAAGTGGCGCCAGTAGATGGCACTATTATTAGGCTTTACTCTGGTGGAGTCTCAACATTTGTAAAAGCAGGGGCGGTGTTAGGGCAGTTTATCCCTTTGAACGCCAAACGTAGTATACGTATAACGGTAACAGGGCTAGATGCGCCACTAGTTAAAAAGGGCGCCAAGGCGCGTTTACAGTTTGAAGGCTGGCCAGTGTTTCAATTTAGCGGGTGGCCGGGTAGTTCTATAGGCACATTCGGTGGCGAGGTGGTTTACGTTGAGCCGGTGGCAAGTACCGCTGGTACGTTTCAGGTGTGGATAATGCCTGATGCAGATGACGTACCATGGCCTAAAGAAAGCGCTACGCGGTTAGGAAGCCGCGTTAAAGCGTGGGTATTGTTAGAGGAAGTGAAGTTGGGCTATGAACTGTGGCGACAACTGAATAACTTTCCTCCCCAGCAAACCGCTGATCCCGAATCATCTCAAACTAAAACGTCGAGTTGGTAAGGGATAGCATGATAAAACTACATGTTGTTACGTTTGCCTTTGCATTGACCGTTTCTGTGATGAGCTGCGCAGTCGCCGCAGCTCTGCCAACGGTAACTGAGCTTATCGAGTCAATGCAGTATCACCATCCTTATACTCAGGCCATTGCTGAAGGTGAAATTCAAAGCGGTGCAGATATCGATATTGCGCTTAGCGAGTTCGACCCTTTTATCGAGCAACAAACATCTAGCAGAGTAAGTGGTTATTACGATGGTTTGGCACTACAGCAACGCGCGATAAAGCCGCTTCAGTCGTTGAACGCTTCAGTTTATACAGAGTACCGTGTGTCTGATGGTGACTTTCCTGTTTACGAACAAGAATATGAAACCCTCTCTGGCGGGGAGGCCAGCGTAGGAATTTCACTTTCGTTATTAAAGAACCGAGAAGTCGATAAACGAAGAGTAGGGGTAAGAAATGCAAGGTTAGCTGCACAGCAATGGCAGTCTGAAGCGCAAGACTTGCTGAATAGCTTTTTACACAAAGGGTTAACCGAGTATTTGTTATGGTATGAGAGCGCGTTGCAGGTGATATCGGTGGAATCATTATTGAGCCGCGCTGCTGAACGTGAACGTGCACTATCTACTCGGGTTGAAAAAGGCGATCTAGCACGGGCCACGCTTACCGAGTTTAAAGCGAATATTTTAGAACAGCGTTTATTAGTGGCTAAGTTGAAGCAAAAACGCAACGCACATGCCCGAACGTTGTCTTACTATTGGCGCGATACTCAAGGTGAAATGATTCCGATAACAGAAACTAAATTATCGGAAGATATTCATTGGCCTTTTAGCGTAAGTACTTCGCAAATAAGTCAGCTACGCAAACAAATTACTCAACATCCTCAGTTAGCGTTATTGCGCATGAGTAAAACGGTGGTTCAGAACAAGCAAGTCTTGGCTAAAAATGCGTTGCTGCCGAAACTTGACCTGAAGGCGTCTTTGGCACGAGATATCGGGAGCGGACCTAATTCACTTGACGGTACAGAGAGCAAAGTGGCCTTGGCGTTTTCCTATCCGCTAGGTAATAGAAAGGCAAAAGCTGAGCAAGTTAAACTTGTGTCGAAGGGACGAGAGCTCGAACACAAGTATGTATCTAGCAAGCAATCCATCGAGCAAGCATTCGAAAAAGCTTATGAGTATTGGGTGCAAGCAAAAGAGATCGCTAGTTTACAGCAACAAAATGCAGAACTCGCCAAGGTACTATCAAGTATGGAGCTTCAACGTTTCGACGCGGGCGACAGTGATATGTTTACGCTAAACGCTAGGGCATCCAATGAGATAAAGGCGCAAATGAAAGCGATAGAAACCAATGTCGATTTGTTGAATGCTGAGCTTATGCTTTATCGTGTCGTTGCTGCATTGCACACGGTTAATCACTAGTTCAGTAGGTGGCCAAAACCTGTTTAATCTTAATGTTCTATTTTACCTTTAAAGATGGCTTGCAACTAGACGAGGGCGCTTATTGACCAGATGCATATACTCGCGCTTGGTTATATTGCATTAAGGTAGGTATAAGTGCGGCTGCTAACATGTAGTTGGTTTCACTAAACCACCGGTCGTCATATCGTATTTCCGCTTTACGTGTTTCACAATTTCGCATGGGATTGCCGAATAACACATGATGTGTCGATTTCCCTAGGTTTTCGTTACGTGGTGTTTTTGGCAACGCTAAAAAGTCGTAAACGTTGTCTAGAGTTTCACTGGGGTTGAAACAAAACGGTTCGTAACCTACCACTTCGAAGGGCAAAGCGAGTTCGTTTAAGAGAGATTCTCTTTTCTTATTGTCACTTAGCCATCGCATCATCTGATACCAATAGTGGCCCTTTACCTTCTTTAATCCTTTGCGAGGCTGCGACCGGGCTAATCTTGCCTGCGAGCTTGCGTAAGAGCGAACATCTCTGATCAAAAATAGCGCTCTAACATCAATAGTCTTAGAACCTGCCAGCAACGTTAGATGTTTTACACCCTTAGAGGTATCTATGGGTTGATAGTCGTTACCATATAATGTAGAAAATTGAGAGAGCAAAGTAGCGTAAGCATCTGGATAATAATTTGGCTTTGCGGGGTTTAAGATATCTAGGCTTCGCATTTGTGATAATACAGGTTGCCAAAATTCGCACTTATCAGCGGGGGCGCCGCAACTGCAAAGATGTGCTTGCTTGTTTAGCCAATAGGTCGGGCCCATCCGTAAAACTTGATATATTTCTCCAAGCGATATGAGGTTCTCATGACACGCTAATGCCATTGAGAATACCGTAGACCCAGAATGAGATAGGCTGGTTAAACAAACGATGGGTTGTTTAGATGGGGAGAAGTCGTCATTGTTTTGCGTCATGGCTTATCGTTAGTCAGAGTAAATATGGAATTACCTACTCTGACTTACAAAAGTGACGAAGGGTCTTATCTTTACGTATTATTTACGTAAGATTGAAAGATTGTTTAG
>Ga0209404_10000270_pt1 | contig 41857 bp, 43 predicted proteins | sample TroAtlMetagenome_2_FD_187447 | JGI IMG/M metagenome (GOLD analysis project Ga0209404, IMG submission 187447) | Marine eukaryotic phytoplankton communities from Atlantic Ocean - Tropical Atlantic ANT8 Metagenome (SPAdes) (version 2) | ecosystem: Environmental > Aquatic > Marine > Oceanic...
GCGGAAGACGAAGCCGATGTCCTTGGCCTCGGCCCGCGCGCGCGCCGTAGCGATCGCCCCCTCCAGCTCGTCCATGATGTCCATGTCGACGGCGACGATCTCGAGCTGGCCGGCCTCGACCTTCGAGACATCCAGAATGTCCGAGACAAGCCGTTCAAGACTCTCTCCGGACTGGGCGATCAGCCGGACCAGTTCCTGCTGACGCGGTGTCAGATCGTCCGCCTGCAGGGCGCTGACAAGGCCGATCACCCCGTTCAGCGGCGTCCGGATCTCGTGGCTCATATTGGCCAGGAAGTCCGTCTTGGCCTGGCTGGCGGCCTCCGCGGCCAGTTTGGCGGCCTCCAGTTCCTGCCGCGCCGCCTCGCGGCCGGTGACGTCCCGCGCCACGGCGTAAATCTTGTCGCCATATCGCCGGGCCTGCCATTCCAGCTGGCGATAGCTGCCGTCCCTGTGGCGGTATCGATTGACAAAGCCGCTGACGAAACCGCCTGACGCCAGGTCCTCGACCTGGTTCACCGTGGCCCGGGTACAGGGCTCGTCATCCGGATGCAGGAGCTCCAGCAGATAGCGCCCCTCCAGCTCCTCGGGGCTCCAGCCCAGGGTGGTCTCCCACGAGCGGCTGGCCTTGACGACCCGACCCTTCAGATCGCGGATACACAGCATATCCAGCGAGACGTCAAAGAAGGTACTGGCGTCCACCAGATCATCCGGGACAGGGGCAAGAGCCGCGCTCGATGACATGAAAACTGGCCTCAACTCCCTGATTCACCGCAAGGATGCCACACCGGGGTTAAGGTTGCCCTGCCACGGTCGGCCCAAACTCGCGCTCAAAGCTGGACTTCAGCGCCGCATCGACCTCGTCCATGCTCGCCAGCACGCCCAGATCGTGCAGGCTGGTCACCCCGTGCTCCCGGATTCCGCAGGGTACGATCCCGCCGAAATGATCGAGATCCGGCTCCACGTTCAGGCTGATGCCGTGGAAGCTGACCCACCGGCGCACCTTGACCCCGATGGCGGCGATCTTGTCCTCCCGCGACCAGCCGGGGCCCTTCCGGGTGACCCAGACGCCGACGCGGCCCTCCTTGACCTCGCCCACGACACCGAACTCTGCCAGGGCTCCGATGATCCAGCGCTCCAGCCCGCGCACCAGACCGCGCACGTCCCGGCCCCGCTCGGCCAGGTTCAGCATCACATAGGCGACCCGCTGGCCGGGCCCGTGATAGGTGAACTGCCCGCCTCGCCCGGTCCTGTGCACCGGAAACCGGGCGTCGATCAGGTCCTCATCCTTCGCCGAAACCCCGGCGGTATAGAGGGGGGGGTGCTCCAGCAGCCAGACGCGCTCGGCCGCTTCGCCCGCATGAATGGCCGCGACGCGGGCCTCCATCGCAGCCTCGGCCTCGACGTAACCGGCATGGCCGGGCGACACCACCCATTCGACGGGTCGGGAATCGGCGCGCATCAGGAACGAATCGCCGGAGCTTAAGGCTTGGGAAAGCATGATCCCTCCAATGTGGCGGACGGGGGTCCCCATGCAAGCTCCGTCCAGCAGTCCATCGAGTAAGCCCGAGTCCGTCATGAGTCAGATCAACGCCGTCGATGTCGAGATTTCCGTCGTCCTCGGCCGCTCCGTGCTGCCCATGTCGCAACTGCTGAAGATGGGTCGTGGCGCCGTGATCCCGCTGAACGCCACCGAGTCCGACGAGGTCTGGATCCTGGCCAACAACCACCCGATCGCGCGCGGCGAGATTTCGATCAGCGACGACCGCATCGCCATCACCGTCACCCGTCCCGCCGACGTCTATGACTATATGGCCGGCTCGGCCTGACTTCTCCCCTTCCCTTTCCTCGCGACCTGCGCTATCGCCCCCGCTCCGATGCGAGCGGTCGTGGCGGAATTGGTAGACGCGCAGCGTTGAGGTCGCTGTGGGGCAACCCGTGGAAGTTCGAGTCTTCTCGACCGCACCATCCTGCTTCGCCCCGCTGGGGCTTCGCAGGACAAGTCTGTCGGAATGAGGCGAAGCAGGATGCCCTGCGAAGCCTCGGCGTAGCAGGGCCGTCGGACGCGAGGGCGATATGTACTATGTGTACCTGCTCGAAAGCGTGTCGATACCTCCTCATCGCTACGTGGGGGTGACTGAGGACCTCAAGGCGCGGCTGGCCGTGCACAATGCGGGAGGCTCGCCTCACACGGCGGCGAACCGACCGTGGCGGGTCGTGACCTACATTGCCTTCTCGGGCCAGGCCCGGGCCCTCGCATTCGAGCGCTATCTGAAGTCGGGTTCAGGTCATGCCTTCGCCCGCAAGCGCCTCTGGCCATCTTGACCCACCCCACCGCATGGCCGACAGACACCCTCATGGGTTTCGGCGGGCCAGCTCCGACCGCAACGGCAATCTGACGAACCAGGATCAGGGGAGGACGACGCGTGATCACCACCGCAGACGCCCCCCTGTCGTCCGCCCCTGACGACGACATCGAGCACATCGCCCTCGACGAGGACTATGTCCTGACCCCGGCCTTCGTCGAAAAGGTCGTGGATGCGGCCGATGACGGCGACGGCCTGCGTCTGCGCGGCCTGCTGGAGGACCTGCACCCGGCCGACGTCGCCGACCTGATGGGCTTTCTGACGGCCGAGCACCGGGCCGTGGTGACCCTTTGGCTCCCGCCCGAACTGCTGGCGGAGACCCTGCCCGAGCTGGATGACGGTATCCGCGAGGAGGTGCTGGAGCGGGTCCCCCACCTGACCCTGGCCGAGGCGCTGCAGGAGCTGGACTCCGACGACGCCGCCGCCGTGGTGGAGGACCTTGAGGAAGACCGGCGCGAACGCGTTCTGGCGGCCATGCCCGAGCTGGATCGGGCCGCGATCGAAAACAGCCTCGGCTATGCGGAGGACTCGGCCGGTCGTCTGATGCAGCGCGAGGTGATGGCCGCGCCCCAGTTCTGGAGCGTCGGCGACACCATCGACCACGTCCGCGCCCAGGGCGATGACCTGCCCGAGCTGTTCTTCGACATCTATGTGGTCGATCCGCTGAACCGCCCGGTCGGTGGCGTGGCCGTCAGCCAGCTGCTGCGCGCGCCCCGCAGTGTGGCCCTGACCGACCTCATGGAGCCGGTCAATGAGATCACCGTCGACCAGGACCAGGAAGAGGTCGCCTATGTCTTCGAGAAGTATCACCTGATCTCGGCCCCGGTGATCGACTCGGCCGGGCGGCTGGTCGGCCAGATCACCGTCGACGACATCGTCAACATCATCCAGGAGGAGAACCGCGAGGACATCCTGCGCCTCGCCGGTGTGTCGGACGAGGATCGGGGCTCGTCCATTCCCGAGATCGTCCGTGGCCGGGTGCCCTGGCTGGCGGTGAATCTCGGAACAGCCGTGCTGGGGGCCAGCGTCATCTCCTGGTTCGGGGCAACCATCGAGCAGATCATCGCCCTGGCGGTGCTGATGCCGATCGTCTCGGCCATCGGCGGCAATGCGGGCACCCAGGCCCTGACCGTGACCGTGCGCGCCCTCGCCACCCGCGAGCTGAACAGCTCCAACGCCGTGCGGACGTTCTGGCGCGAGCTGCTGGTCGGTCTCGCCAACGGCCTGATCCTGTCGCCGCTGATCGGTGTCGCCGCGGCCCTGTGGTCCGGCGACTGGCGGATCGGCGCGGTCATTTCCGGCGCCATGGTGCTGAACCTGATTGTCGCCGCCACGGTCGGGGTTCTGACCCCCCTGACCCTGTCGCGGCTCAGGTTCGACCCGGCGGTCTCTTCGGCCGTCTTTGTCACGGCGACGACGGATTTCTTTGGTTTCCTGATCTTCCTCGGCCTCGCCACCGTCGTCCTGCTCTAGGTCGACGGGCGTGGCCCAGCCCTTGCTGGAAGCCGGATACGGCGATCGTCGCCGTCTCGATTTGGGTCAATTGCGGTGTCTGAAGCCATCCGACACAAGATGAAGGTCTCCCGCGAGGGGGTGGTGCTCATCAAGAGCTTCGAGGGCTTTCGGGCCACGGCCACCCGCGACGCCGACGGACATTGGGTGATCGGCTACGGTCACCGGCTGACCGCGCGCGAGGGTCTGACCGTCGGCGAGGCCGATGCCGAGCTGCTGCTGCAGTACGACCTGATCCCCGTGGTCAAGGCGCTGAATGGCGCCATGGATGACGGACGGATCCCGACTCTCAACGCCCACCAGTTCGATGCCCTGGCCAGCTTTGCCCTGTCCGTCGGGCTTGAGGCCTTCCTGGCCTCCGACGTGCTCGAGACCCTGACCCGGGGTGCGACGGGCGAGGCCGCCGATGCCCTGGTCCACTGGCCCCAGCCGACCTCGCCGCAGGACGGCCTGCGGCGCCGCGCGGCCGAGCGGGCCCTGTTCATGGCCGATCCGGGACAGCCGGTCGCCCTGGCCTCGCTCCTGTCTGCCCCCCTGCCCCCGCCGGTCCCGGAGCCAGAGCCAGAGCCCGAACGCGCGCCCGCGCCCACGCCGGACCCGGGACCGATGCCCGACGCCCGGGCCGAGGCCGTCGCAGTCCTGCTCGGCGAAGCCGGGGACGACAACGCCGGGGTCGAGGCCCCCGCCGTCAACATCCCCAATTTCGGACCGGTCGCCCTCGAAGCGAGCGCTCCGGCAGATCCCCTGGTCGGCACGCCCGCACGGACAGAAGCGGGCAACGATACCGAACCGGCCGGCGAGGCGCCCGGTCTGTCGATCCCGGGCCCGTCGCAGGCCCCGATGGACCCGGCTACGCTTCGCTATTCGGCCTATGCCGTTCAGGTGGTCGGCCCTCTTCCGGTCCTGACGCGCGCGGCCGAGGTCGAGGCCCCTGTGACGGATCCCGGTATAACGCCCCCGCCAGCACCAAGCACTCAGCCCGAGCCCGAGCCCGAGCCCCAGCCCGCGCCGGACCCGGTGCCCGAGGTCCAGCCCGCGCCCGAGCCGGCGCCTCAGCCAGCGCCCGCACAATCGCCTCCCCTCGAGCTCTCCCCGCCTTCGGCGGTGGAGGAGTCGGCACCGCTCCGTCCTGTATGGACCGAGGCCGACCGCAACACCGGCTTCCAGCTGGACCAGTCACCCCTGTTCATCGATGACGGCGGCCATGCCGGCGTGCTGGTCCATGAAATGCCCGAGGAACCGGCCCGCCGCTTCGACTGGCGCGAAACGGGCGCCTTCCTGATCATGGGCGGGGTGGGTCTTGCGGCCTGCACCGCCTCGGCCGCCGCCTTCCGTCTCGCGGTCGACCAGCCCTCGCCGATGGGAGAGACCACCCTGATCGCCTGGGTGCTGGCTGTGATCGGTGCAGCCTGTGTCGGGGTCTCGGCGCTCAATCTCTACCTGCGCTTCGGCCGCAGCCGGGACGAGGCACCTGCCCCTCCCGGCGGGGACGAAGCGGCCTGACGCCGCACGGCGAAGAGGGTCTTTCGCGGATTGCCGGATCGGTGCTAACCCGCTCGGCATGAGCATTCCCAACGCCCCCCAATCCATGGAATTCGGCCTCGGCGAGACCGCTGACGCCATCCGCGACACCACCGCCCGCTGGGCCGCCGACCGGCTGGCCCCCCGCGCCGCCGAGATCGACGAGACGAACGAATTCGCCCGCGACCTCTGGCCCGAGATGGGCGAGCTGGGCCTGCACGGCATCACGGTCGAGGAAGACTGGGGCGGCCTCGGTCTCGGCTATCTGGAACACTGCGTGGCCATGGAAGAGGTCTCGCGCGCCTCGGCCTCGATCGGCCTCTCCTACGGCGCCCACTCCAACCTCTGCGTCAACCAGATTCGCCGCTGGGGCACGGATGAGCAGAAGGCGAAATATCTGCCGAAACTGATCTCGGGCGAACACGTCGGCTCGCTGGCCATGTCCGAGGCCGGTTCCGGCTCCGACGTCATGTCGATGAAGACCCGCGCCGAGAAAAAGGGCGACCGCTACGTCCTGAATGGCACCAAATTCTGGATCACCAACGCCCCGCACGCCGAGACCCTGGTGGTCTATGCCCGCACCGGCGAGGGCAACGGCGGCGTCACCGCCTTCCTGATCGAGAAGGGCATGAAGGGGTTCAGCGTTTCGAAGAAGCTGGACAAGATGGGTATGCGGGGCTCCGACACCGCCGAGCTGGTGTTCGAGGATTGCGAGGTTCCGGCCGAGAACATCATGGGCGGCGAGGGCCGCGGCGCGGCCGTTCTCATGAGCGGCCTCGACTATGAGCGCGCCGTGCTCGCCGCCGGACCGCTGGGCATCATGCAGGCCGCCCTCGACGTCGTCCTGCCCTATGTCCGCGAGCGGAAACAGTTCGGCAAGCCGATCGGCAGCTTCCAGCTGATGCAGGCCAAGGTCGCTGACATGTACGTCGCCCTGAACAGCGCCCGCGCCTATGTCTATGCCGTCGCCCGCGCCTGCGACCAGGGCCTGACCACCCGCTATGACGCCGCCGGCGCCATCCTGCTGGCCTCGGAAAACGCCGTGAAGGTCAGCCTCGAGGCCGTCCAGGCCCTCGGCGGCGCCGGCTACACAAAGGAATGGCCCGTCGAACGCCTCGTCCGCGACGCCAAACTCTACGACATCGGCGCCGGCACGAACGAGATCCGCCGCTTCCTGATCGGGCGGGAGTTGCTGGGGTAAGGGCCGTCATCACGGCACCTTGCCGGCGTGATGGTGACCCGACGGAACCGCCGGTGACCTCATCTCTTTTCCTGTGACCCAGGGAAAGGAGCCCCCCATGCCTGCCAAATCGCAAGCCCAGCAGAAAGCCGCCGGTGCCGCCCTGTCGGCCAAGCGCGGCGACACGCCGAAATCAGAGCTGAAGGGCGCGTCGAAATCCATGGTCGAGTCCATGACCGAAAAGGAGCTGGAAGAGATGGCCAGCACATCCCGCAAGGGCAAACCCGAACACACGGGCGACTGACGGTCCGCTGCCAGCGGCTCAGGCCGGCAGGGTGAACACCTCGACCGTCGCACCGGCCCGGCCGCCCGACACCACCTCGCCGCCGGCTATGGCGTAGAGACGCTCTCCCACGACGGCAGCGGCCAGACCGTGGCGCGGGGTGATCATGTCCGGCCCGCGGGTCCAGGTGTCGCTCGCCGGGTCATAGATCCAGGTCTCGGGGAAGACACCGCCCCCGCCCGGGGCGAACCATTCGCCGCCAAACGCGACCAGCTTGCCGCCCAGCGCTCCCATGGCCAGCCCCCCGCCGACCTGCTGGCCGCTGTCGGAGACCGGGATCGGCGCCAGCGTGTCCCAGCGATCCGCCACCGGATCGTAGCGGTCCAGCCGCCCCGTGCCGCCGCCGCGAACCGTACGCCCACCGGCAATCCAGAGCGCCCCGTCGAGGACGGCCACTGCCGCGCTGTTCCGCGCCATCGGGGCCGGCCTCAGTGTTTCCCATCGCCCGGTCGCCGGATCGAGCGCCAGATGGGTGTCGACATCGCCCTGATCCGGCCAGTTGCCATTGGCCTCGCCGATCGGCGAGCGCCCGGTGACCAGATGCACCCGCCCGGCCAACAGCGCCCCGACCGCCTCGGCCTGCGGACGCGGCAGGGGGTCGAGCGACCGCCAGGTCCCGTCCTCCAGCACCCAGGTCTCGAGACTGTTGGTCCATTCGCCGCCGTCGCTCCGGCGGTAGCCGCCGATGGCCAGCATCCGTCCGGTGTCGTCGGCCACCATCATCGGATGATGCCGCGGCTGGGGCAGCATGGGCCCCTCGGACCAGCTGCCGGTCGTCGTGTCGAGCACCGCGACCCGCCGCTCGATGTGCAGGGGCTCACCCTGACGCGCCACCAGCCCGCCCGCGGTGAAAATCCGGCCGCCGCTCGCCGCCGCATAGATCTCCTGCGCAGGCCAGGGCATGGCCGCAGCCGGGCTCCAGCCGCCCCCCAACGCGCGGCCCGGGCCCACCGCGCCCATCGCGACCCCGGTGGCCAGAAAGCTGCGTCGATCCATGCCTCAGTCCTCCATGCGCCGCAGGAACAGGACCTCGGCCGCGCCATACGTCCGCTGATCCAGTCGCTGATAGCCGGGGGTCTCGATATCCGGCTCGGTCGCCCCCCGCTCGAACACGACGATCGCCCCCGGCGCCAGCCAATTCCCCTCGCGCAGACGGTCCAGCGTCTGCTCGCCCAGCCCCTTGCCATAGGGCGGATCGAGAAACGCGAGCGTGAAGGCCTCTCCGGCGGACCCGGGACGGACGCCCAGATCGGTGGCGTCGCGGCGGTGCACCCGCGTCGCCCCCATCAGCCCATAGGCATCGGCATTCTCCCGGATGGCGCCGCGCGCCTCGTCGGCCGTCTCGACGAACAGGCAGAAGGCCGCGCCCCGGCTCATGGCCTCAAAGCCCAGCGCGCCCGAGCCGGCATACAGGTCCATGACCCGCGCGCCCGAAAGCGGCTCAGCCCAGGCGGCATGTTCCAGCACATTGAAGATCGCCTGCCTCGCCCGGTCGCTGGTCGGGCGGGTGCCCTGACCGTCGGGGGCGACAATCGCCCGCCCCTTCAACCGCCCGGCCACGATCCTCATTTCGGTGTGCGACCCCCGCGCGGACCGCCCTTGCCGGGCGGGCGCCCGCCGGGTTTACCCCCCGGCTTGCCGAAGGACTTGCCGGCGGGCTTGCTGCCCCGTCCCTCGCCCCTCGGCTTATCACCCCAACGCTTGTCTCCCCGGGGCTTGTCGATGAACTGGTCCTCGCGCGGCTTGAAGGCCCGCTTCGGGCGCTCGGTGCTCTCCTGACCCTCGGCTTCAGGGCGGGCGCGGGGCTTGAACGACCTTGTGTGTTCGAACTTCGGTTTGGCCTTGGCCCAGCCGTCCTTTTTCGGGGCACGGCGGCCGGTTTCGGCGCGCTCGGCGGCCTCGGTCGTGGCGACGCCTGCCGCCCGGACCCGGCTCGGCTTGCGCGACGGGTCCGACAGGGCCGAGCCCGACTTGCCGACCACCACCGGGCCACGCGGGCGCCGGCCGGGGATGGGCGCGGGGGTCGCGACCGTATTGCCCTGCGGCAGGTTCTCGGGCCGGATATACTCGGCCAGCATCTCGCGGATCACCCGGGGGCCGACCTCCTCGACCGCACCAACCGGCAGGGTGCCCAGCTGGAACGGCCCGTAGGCCAGGCGGATGAGCCGGTTGACCGTCAGGCCGACCGACTCCAGCACCTTGCGGACCTCGCGATTCTTGCCCTCGGTGATCGACACGCTCAGCCACAGATTGGCCGGGGCGTGGCCGTCGTCGCCGACCTTGTCCTTGACCTTGTCGATGGTCGCCTCGACGGGCCCATAGTGGACGCCGTCGACGGTCGTGCCGTTCTTCAGCGTGTCCAGCCTGTCCTGGGTGATCCGGCCGCGGGCCCGTGCCCGGTACTGGCGCACCAGCGCCGAGGTCGGCAGTTCCAGCGCCCGGCTCAGCTCACCGTCATTGGTCAGCAGAAGCAGGCCTTCGGTGTTGAGGTCCAGCCGCCCGACCGAGATCACCCGGGGCAGGCCGCTGGGCAGGGCGTCGAACACCGTCGGCCGCCCGGCCGGATCCATGTGCGAGGTCACCAGCCCGGCTGGCTTGTGGTAGCGCCAGACGCGCGTCGCCTCGGCCGCACCGACCGGCTTGCCGTTGACCGTGATCACATCGTCGCGGGTCACCAGGGTGGCCGGCGTGTCGAGGATCTTGCCGTTGACGGCCACCTGTCCGAGGCCGATCAGCCGTTCGACCTCGCGGCGACTGGCGATGCCGGCGCGGGCCAGCGCCTTGGCGATCCGCTCGGTGCGCTTCGGTGCGGGCTTGCCCCCGGCCTTGTCGTCCCGCGCCCCGCCCTTGCCCGGCTTGTCGCGATCGTATTTCCCGCCCGGTTTCCGGCCGGCCGGGGGGCCGCGCTCTTGACGCGGGCGGGGCTTCTTGTCGTTGTCTTTTGAATGACGGTCCATGATGAGCGGTTCATGCGCATGGCATTGGCCCTGGCGCAAGCGGCGGCCGACGCGGACGAGGTCCCCGTCGGCGCAATTCTCGTGGATGAGGCCACCGGAGCCGTCATCGCCGAGGGCGCAAACCGGCCGATTTCCAGCTGCGACCCCACCGCCCACGCCGAGATCGTCGCCCTGCGCGCGGCGGCGCAAAGCCTCGGCAACTATCGGCTGACGGGGCTGACCCTCTATGTGACGCTGGAGCCCTGCCCCATGTGCGCGGGCGCGCTAAGCCTCGCGCGGGTCGGTCGGGTCGTCTGGGCCGCCGATGATCCCAAGGGCGGCGGCGTCATCCACGGCCCCCGCGTGTTTGACCAGCCGACCTGCCACTGGCGGCCCACGGTCGAGGGCGGCCTGCTCGCTGAAGAGGCCGCATCCCTGCTGAAGCGCTTCTTCAGGGCCCGCCGGGGAACAGGACGCGCTGATACCCGTTCCGACGCGGAGCCGCCTGTGGAGGGAAGCCCCGAATGATCCGCCCCCTGGTCCTGTCCGCCGGACTTCTGCTCGGTCTCGCGGCCTGCGGGGAGCCGACGCCGGTGACATCGGATGGCGACGCGGTCCAGCAGCGCGCGGTCGAGGCCCAGACGGCCCGCAGGCGAACCGGCGCCGAGATCCAGGAGCGCGTGCTGCATCGCCAGGTCCAGGCCTCCTATGTCTGCGTCGGCGGGGACCGTCTGACCGTCGACTTTGACAATGCGCGCGAGATGGCGACCGTCCGCAACTCCACGGGCCAGGCGTTCGACCTTCACCTGGAGCGCGCCGAATCCGGCCTCTGGTATCGGGCCGGCGGAAACGAGTTGCGCGGCGAGGGAACCACGGCTGTCTGGACGGTCAGGGACCGGGATCCCGTCGAGTGTCGCGCGGTCGACTAGGCCGCGCCCGCCGCCTTCAGGAACGACAGCACCCGCCCGGCATCCACATCCCGGGCGATGAGGGCCTCGCCGATGCGGTGCGCGAGAATGAGGGTGAGGCGCCCGCCCTCGGCCTTCTTGTCCTCGGTCATCCGCGCAAGAATGCCTTCGGCCGAGAAGGCTGACACGGGAGCCAGTGCAGTCGGCAACCCGGCCCTCGCCATGACGTCCGTCACCCGCTCCGCGTCCGAGGGCGGGCACAACCCCTCCCGCGCCGAAAAGCCGAAGGCCAGCACACAGCCCAGTGCCACCGCCTCGCCATGGGTCAGCACCGCCTCGTCAAAGCCCAGCTCGGCCTCAAGCGCATGGCCAAAGGTATGGCCGAGGTTCAGCAGGGCCCGGCTGCCGGCCTCCTTCTCGTCGGCCCCGACCACCGCGGCCTTGATCCGCACCGAGCGTTCAATGGCGTCGGCCAGCAGGTCGTTCGGCACCGCTACCGGATCGCCCATCACCGCCAGCGTGTCGAAATAGGCGGCATCGCCCAGCAGGCCGTGCTTCAGCATCTCGGCCCAGCCCGAGCGCAGCTGCCGCGCCGGGAGCGACCTCAGGGAGTCCGTGTCGGCCAGCACCCGCCGGGGCTGATGAAAGGCCCCCACCAGATTCTTGCCGCGTGGGGTGTCGATGGCCGTCTTGCCGCCCACCGAGGAGTCCACCTGGGCCAAAAGGGTCGTCGGCACCTGGACAAAGTCGATCCCGCGCATGAACAGGGCCGCGGCCAGGCCCGCCAGATCGCCGATCACCCCGCCGCCCAGGGCGATGACCAGCCCGGACCGGTCCAGACCCTGGGCCATGAGCCCGTCAAGCACGCGCTCCAGCTGGAGGAAGGATTTGCTGGCCTCCCCCGCGGGCACAATAACCGAGCCGACGCGGGCCCCTGCTGCGCCCAGGGCCTCGACCACGCCCGCGCCATACAGGCCGAAAACCGTCTCATCCGACACGACGCTGACCGCGCGTCCGGGCCGCACCTCGGCGATGCTGCCGATGCCCGCCAGAAGGCCGGGCCCGATGACGACGTCATAGGGGCGAAACCCCTCGCCCGAGACCTGGACCGTCCGACTCATGACGTCTTTCCCGACTGGTAGTCCGCAATCGCTCCGACAATGGCGTCGACTGCCTGCGAATGGGCGCCGGTGCCGACCTCGACCGTCACATCGGCAAAGGCATAGATGGGATAGCGGACCCCGGCCATGCGCTTCAGCGTCTCCAGCGGGTCGCGGCCGCGCAACAGGGGCCGGGTATCCCGCCGCCGAACCCGCTCGGCCACCACCTGCAGGTCGGCGCGCATCCACACCGTCAGGGCCTTCGCCTTCAGCAGTGCCCGCGTCTCGGGGTTCATCACGGCTCCGCCACCGGTCGCAAGCACCATGGGCGGTCCTTCGACGAGTCGCTTCATCACCCTCGCCTCGCCCGCCCGGAACTCCTCCTCGCCATAGAGGGAGAAGATGTCCGAGACCGTCATCCCGGCCGCTTCCTCGATCTCGGTGTCACCGTCCGCGAACGGCAGGCCCAGCCGCCGGGCGAGGCGCCGCCCCACAGTTGACTTGCCCACGCCCATAAGCCCGATCAGGGCTATGGTCCGGTCAATCGTCAGGGTCGCGGCAGGCTTGGCGGAGGGGGCGGCTGGGGTCATGATCCCGTCGACATCTACACCAAGGCGCGCCATGCGCTACAGCCAAGGCCGCACGTGACCCCCCAGATCGAAGCCTTTCTGGAAATGATGGCCGTAGAGCGGGACGCCGCGCCCAACACCCTCGCCGCCTACGGACGGGATCTCTGCGACGCCGAGGCCGGGCTCAAGGCCAGCGGCGGGCTGATGGCGGCCGATTCGTCTGCCATCGAGGCCTGGTATGCCGACCTGTCCCGCGCCGGCCTCTCGGCGGCAACCGCGGCGCGCCGACGCTCTGCCGTCCGTCAGTTCTACCGGTTTGCCCTCGCCGAGGGCTGGCGCACGGATGACCCGTCCCGCCGCCTCGAGGCCCCGGCGCGGGGCCGCCCCCTGCCAAAGGTGCTCAGCCGCGAGGAGGTCGAGCGCCTGTTCGAGCGTCTGGCCGCCCGCGACGGGCCGTCGGCCCTGCGCCTGCTGACCCTGGTCGAACTGGCCTATGCCTCGGGGCTCAGGGTCTCTGAACTGCTGTCGCTGAGGGTCGAACCCTTCCGGCGCGATCCCGATCACCTGATCGTCCGGGGCAAGGGTGGCAAGGAACGGCTGGCCCCCGTCGGGCCGGCCGCCCGTCGTGCGGTTCAGGCCTGGCTGGCGGTGCGCGATGCGGCGCGCAAGCCAGGAACCCCCGACAGTGTCTGGCTCTTCCCCTCCACGGGGGCCTCCGGCCACCTGACCCCGCGCCGGTTTGCCCAGCTTCTGGAACAGGCCGCGCTCGACGCCGGGCTGGAGCGCGGTCGCGTGACGCCCCACGTCCTGCGACACGCCTTTGCCACCCATCTGCTGGAAGGGGGGGCCGACCTGCGCGTCGTCCAGACCCTGTTGGGACATGCTGACATCTCGACGACCCAGATCTATACCCACATGGCCCGCGATCACCTCTCGCGGGTGGTGCAGGACAACCATCCCCTGTCCGGCGTACGCTCATCGAAGCGCTGAACCCCGCTTGCCCCCCGGCGTTTGGCCCACTAGGTTCCGCCGCCTTTCCCGGGGCGAAGTCTCCGCCCGCTGCAGGATGCCTTCATGGCCACCCACTACCTCGATTTCGAAAAGCCGATCGCGGACCTCGAAGCCAAGATCGAGGAACTGTCCCTGCTGTCCGAAACGGCCGGCTCGTTCGACTCCGAAATCGCCGGCCTCGCGCGCAAGGCCGGGGAGCTGCGCCGCAAGATCTACGGCAAGCTGGACCCCTGGATGAAGACCCAGGTGGCCCGCCACCCCCAACGCCCGCACCTGGTCGACTATATCGACGGCCTGTTCACCGACTTTGTCGAGCTGCACGGCGATCGCCAGTTCGGTGACGATCAGGCCATCATCGGGGGTCTGGCCCGCTTCCGGGGCCGCCCCGTCGTCGTCATGGGTCAGGAGAAGGGCCACGACACCCAGACCCGCCTGACGCACAATTTCGGCATGGCCCGGCCCGAAGGCTATCGCAAGGCTGTGCGCCTGATGGACATGGCCGAGCAGTACAGCCTGCCGGTCCTCACCTTCGTCGACACGGCCGGGGCCTATCCGGGTCTGGGCGCAGAGGAGCGGGGTCAGGCCGAGGCCATCGCCCGGTCGACCGAGCGCGGCCTGACACTCGGCGTGCCGTCTATCGCCACCATCACAGGTGAGGGCGGGTCCGGTGGCGCCATCGCCATCGCCGCCGCCAGCCGTGTGCTGATGCTGGAGCACTCCATCTATTCGGTGATCTCGCCCGAGGGGGCAGCAGGCATCCTGTGGCGCGACGGCGCGCGGGCTCGCGATGCCGCCATGGCCATGAAGATCACCGGGCCGGACCTGATGGACCTCAAGATCGTGGATCGCCTGATCCCCGAGCCGGTCGGCGGGGCCCACAGCGACCGCGCCGCCGCCATCGCCAATGTCGGCGACGTCCTGGCCGAGGAACTGGAAGGCATGAAGGGCCTTTCGCCCGAAGAGCTGCGCCGCAAGCGCGCGGAGCGGTTCTACGCCATCGGCCGCATGAGCTGACGACATTCGCTCGTCATCCTCGGGCTTGACCCGAGGATCGGTCGTGAGATGCCGACGCCGTGCGTGACACCGACCCTCGGATCAGGTCCGAGGGTGACGGAGGTTATCAGGCCTTCAGGGCCGATCCCCGGGTCTGCTTGCGCCAAAGGGTCGCGTATTCGCCGCCCTGACGGGCGACCAGCTCGGTATGGGTGCCGCGCTCGACCACGCGCCCGTCCTTCAGGACCAGGATCAGATCAGCATCGGCCACGGTCGACAGCCGGTGGGCCACCACGAGCGTGGATCGCCCGGCCCGGGCCTTGCGCAGCGTCTTCTGGATCGCCTGTTCCGTGCGGCTGTCCAGCGCGCTGGTCGCCTCGTCGAGGATCAGGATGCGCGGGTCGGCCAGCAGGGCGCGGGCAATCCCCACGCGCTGGCGCTCCCCGCCCGACAGCTTCAGCCCGCGCTCGCCGACCTTGGTGTCCAGTCCGTTCGGGAGGGTCCGGATGAAGGTGGCCAGCTCGGCTGCCTCCGCCGCCTGCCAGATGTCCCCCTCGCCGGCCTCGGGTCGGGCAAAGGCGATGTTGGCGCGCAGGGTATCGTTGAACAGGGCGACATCCTGCGGGACCAGCGCCATCGCCCGGCGCAGGGAGGACTGGGTCACCGCCGTCGCATCCTCGCCGTCGATGGTCACCCGCCCTGTCTGCGGATCCAGCAGGCGCAGCGCCAGCTTGACCACGGTCGACTTGCCGGCCCCGGACGGCCCGACCAGCGCCACGGTTTGACCCGGCTCCAGGGTGAAGCTGACATCTTCCAGCCCGGCTGAACGGGCGTCGTGGCGGAAGCTGACATCCTCGAACGCCAGACAGCCACCGCGCGCATCAACCGGTCGCACCAGATCCCGGGCGTCCGGGGCGTCGGCGACCTGCGGCCGCTGACGCGTGACCTTCAGCAGCTCTTCCATGTCGATAAAGCCCTGCCGGATCTCGCGATAGGCAAAACCCAGAATGTTCAGCGGTGCATAGAGCGAGATCAGGATCAGCACCGCCGCCATGACATCGCCCGGGCCCATCCGCCCGGCCGCCGCCTCGAACCCGGCCATCACCGCCATAATGGCCAGCCCCAGGTTCATGATCAGGGCCTGGATGCCATTCAGCATCGCCAGCGAGGTGTTGGCCCTGAGCGCCGCCTGCACATAGGTGGTCAGGGCCTGATCATAGCGGGTCGAGGTCCGCGTCTCGGCCCCGAACGACTTGACCGTCTCATAGTTCAGCAGGGCGTCGACTGACAGGCCGGCTGCCTCGGAGTCGGCCGCGTTCATGGCCCGCCGGTGCTCCAGCCGCCAACCGGCCATGCCAAAGGTCACCGCCGCATAGATGACCACGACCGCCACCGCCACAGCCGCGAATCGCCAGTCGTACCGCGCGCCCAGTACGCCCGCTGCCAGGATCAGCTCAATGCCAGTCGGGGCCAGGTTGAAGACGATGATCCTGAGCAGGAAATCGACGGCCCGCGAGCCCCGCTCCATGATCCGCGACAGGGCGCCCGACCGCTTGGTCTGGTGAAAGTCCAGCGACAGCGACAGCGCATGCGAAAAGGTATCGGCCGCCATCTTGCGCTGGGCGGCCGCCCGCACCGGGGCGAACACCACATCCGACAGTTGCGGCGTCAGGGACGACAGGAACCGCACCCCCGCCCAGCCAAGAGCAAAGGCGGCAAAGCCCCAGCCGACGGCCACCGCCGCCCCCTGCCCCGCCGCCAGCTCATTGACCGCGATGCCGAGCAGCACAGGAGCCGCCACCCCCAGCGCCTTGCCCAGCAGGGTCAGGGTCAGGGCGGCGGTAATCCTCAGCCTCAGTTGCGGCGCACCTGACCGCCCGACAACGCCGAATAGATCGGCCAGTGCCTTCCATGTCGAGGGTGCCGTCTCCGCGACATCCGTCGCTGCGCCGTCCAGAGCCTTGACCGCGGGGTCCATATTCCGCCCCCGCCCTCGTTCACCGCGCATAGCCATGAGGCCTATATGGAGGGCGCCGCAGGATTGACAAAGCGGTCAGCCGATCCCGGCAATCGTCTCGACCAGTTCCTGCACCGCCTCCGCCGTCGTCGCCCAGGAACAAACGAACCGGACCGAGCCGTCGTCAAACCGGTAGCAGGCCCAGCCCGCGTCGTTCAGCCGCCGATGGGCCGTTGCGGGCATGCGAACGAACACGGCATTGGCCTCGACCGGATGGGCCAGCACATGGGGCGAGCGGGTGACGATCCCTTCGGCCAGCCTCTGCGCCATGGCGTTGGCGTGGGTGGCATGCGCCTCCCATGCGCCGGTTTCCAGAAGTCCCAGCAGCGGCGCGGCGAGGAAGCGACCCTTGGATGCCATCTGGCCGGCCTGCTTCAGCCGGTTGTCGATCCGGCGGGCCAGCGAAGTATCGAACATCACCAGGGCTTCGCAACACAATGCCCCGGCCTTGGCCCCGCCCAGCACCAGGACGTCGACACCCAGCCGCGCAATCGACGTCAGGTCAAAGCCCGCCGCCACCGCGTTGGCCAGTCGCGCCCCGTCCATGTGGACCCCGTAGCCGCGCGCCTTCACAGGATCGATCAGCACCTTCAGCTCATCGTGGGTGTAGACGGTGCCGTATTCGGTCGCCTGGGTCAGAGACAGGGCCGCCGGCGGCTGGCGGTGCCCGACCTCGGGTTCCGACAGGTGCGCCTTCAGCGCCATCGGATCGATCTTGCCCGAAAAGCCCGGCAGGCCGATCAGTCCGATGCCCTGACCAAAGAATCCCGGCGCGCCGGTCTCGTCGGTACATACATGGGCCGCGTGATGGGCCAGTACGGCCTCGTAAGGCCAGGCGAGCATCGACAGGGCCAAAGAATTGGCCGCCGTGCCCGAGAACACGAACCGGACCTCGGCATCGGCATCCAGCTTCTGGCGGATCAGATCCGCCGCGCGGGCGCTGACGTCATCCGTGCCGTAGGCGCGTGCAAAACCGGCATTGGCGTCGACGAGGGCCGCGAGCGCCTCCGGGGCCATGCCCGCCGTATTGTCGGAGCCGAAATCATAGCGCATCGATCAGGCCCTGGGCTCGCCGCCGGGGGTCAGGCCCACAGCCTCAAGATCGATCCCCTTGTAGGGAACACCGACCTGATGCGGGAAGGGGATCTCGATGCCGGCCTCATCAAGGGCTTCCTTGCCCCCCTGCATGAGATCGGCCTGGGTCTGCCACCAGTCGCCGGACAGGACCCAGGCATGAAGGGTAATCTGCACAGAGCTGTCCAGAAGGCCGGTCACGCCTGACCAGACGGGAGGGTCGACCAGCACGCTTTCATGCCGGGTCGCCACGGCTTCCAGAACCTCCCGCGCCGCCTTCAGATCCTCGCCATAGCCGACCGTGAAATCGATCTCGACCCGGCGGCGGGTCTGCCCCGACAGGTTCAGGATACGGTCGCCGAGAACCTGCGAATTGGGCACGACGATCTTGTGGTTGCTCGCATTGCTCATCTGGGTGGTGAACAGGTCCAGCTTCTCGACCGAGCCGACCGCGCCGCCGATATCGACCACATCACCCACCCGATAGGGGCGCAGGATCAACAGCATCACCCCGGCCGCGACATTGGACAGGGTGCCCTGCAGGGCCAGACCGACAGCAAGGGAGGCGGCCCCGAGCACGGCAATGATGGATGTGGTCTGGACGCCGAGGCGTTGCAGCACCGCAATCAGGCCGAGGATGAGAACCGCCACCCTTACGATCTGCACGGCGAAACTGAGTACGGTCGAATCGCGCCGGAAGGCGCTGATGCGCCCCAGTCCCTTGCGGGCGGCCGACGCGGCCCACCGGGATGCGATCACCGTCGCGATCAGGATCAGGATGGCGAGGGTGAGGTTGACGGCAAGGTCGCCGACAAGCTGCGTCGCCCTGGCGATCAGGGCTGCGTCGAGGGTTACCGCGTCGCGCCCCGAGGCCAGGGTCGAGGCAATCAGGCTGGAGCTGTCAGTCATGCCCCGGGTCTAGCGCCCTTGCCGGCTATGTGAAGCCCCTGCCCCGGATTTCTTGCGACCCACGAAGGAGGGTCAGGCGGCGGCCTGGGCCTCGCCGGTCACGCCGGACATCTCACGCAGGGCCTCCCGCCCGTCTCCGACCCGCGCCATCATCTGTGCCAGGGCAGCGAAGTCGATCGGCTTGTTGAGATAGGCATCGGCCCCGGCCTCCAGCCCTGCCGCATGATCTTCGCTGCGGGCCGAAGCCGACAGCACGACGATGGGCGTATTGGCGTTGGGGCCCCCGCGCTCGCGGATATGGCGGGTGGCGGTCAGGCCATCCATCACCGGCATGTTGACGTCCATGATGATCAGATCGAACGTCTGGCTATCGCAGGCATCGAGAGCCAGTTGGCCGTTTTCGGCAGAGCTCGACACATGGCCAGCCGAGCTCATCCAGGCCTCCAGAATCATCCGGTTTACGGGATGATCCTCGACGATCAGGACCGACATCTGGATACCATCCTCGACATCGGCAGTGATCTCCTCGGCCGCTTCCGGCGCGGCCCATTCCACGACCTCGGCCTCAACGGCGAAGGTGAAGGTTGAGCCCTTGCCCAGCTCCGAGCGAACCGTGATGTCGCCACCCATGATGTTGGCCATCCGGCGCGAGATGGTCAGACCCAGGCCCGTCCCGCCGAACCGGCGTGTCGACGAGGCATCCACCTGGGTGAAGGGCTGGAACAGCCGCTCCAGATCGTCCGGCGAAATTCCGGTGCCGCTATCCGTGACCGAGAACTCGAACGCGACCCGGCGCTCGCCCAGCTTCCTGCCGCGAACCGTGTAGGCGACCGTGCCCGAGTCCGTGAACTTCACCGCGTTGGACAAAAGATTGTGGATCACCTGGCACACGCGCAGCGGATCGCCGCGCACCGTGGCCGGGATGTCGCCTTCATACGTGGCCTCGAACATCAGGCCCTTGGCCTCGGCCTGCGCCTGGAAGGGCCCGGTCACGCGCCGATGCAGGTCATCGACCGATACATCGACAACCTCGAAGGTCATCTTGCCCGCCTCGATCTTGGTCATGTCGAGGATGTCGTTCAGCAGGCTGAGCAGGTTGTCGCCGGAGTTGCGGATGATCGACAGATACTCACGCTGGGTCGCCTCCAGCCGGGTGGCGCTCAGCAGCTGGGCAGCCCCCAGCACCCCGTTCATCGGTGTCCGCAGTTCATGCGAGATGATGCCGAGGAAGTTCGACTTGGCGTCATTGGCGGCATTGGCCTTGTCGCGGGCCGCCTCCAGCTCCTCGATCAGATGCGCCTGGTGCGCCTGGAAGGCCCGGATACGCTCCTCGCGCATCATGGTCATGGTCACCAGAACGAACAGCCCGGCCGCCGTAAACGGCAGGACAGCGAGGAAGGGCCAGAACAGGGGGGTACCCCATTGGCTTACGGCGATGATCGCTGCGACCGCGCCGTAGGGAGACGAGATGACCAGGGCCTGGCGGGGCGAGCTGCGCAGCTGGGCAAACACCAGCACATAGCCGGCGACCAGCAGGGTCAGGGCGAGCGGCTGCCCGAAGGGAGCGCCCGAAAACCAGGCCAGCAGGGGAGCCGCCGCCCAGGCCGCTGTCGTCACCGTCGCCACGGCCGGGAAGACCAGGCCCCAGCCCGATCCGACCCGCTCGCTGATCCGTTTCTCGACTGCACCGCGGGCGGCGCCGGCCGCGAGCGTTCCGACGAACCACAGGCCCGCCGTCATCGGACCGAGGGTGGCCAGCAGGCCAAGCGCCCAGCTGGTGATGATCAGATAGCGCAGATACTGGGTCTGCAGAATGGCGCGCAAAGCCGCGGCGGCTTCGCCCGGTGCTGAGTCCTGCCCCAATCCGTCCGTTTCGACCAAGGCGGGCCCCTCCGCACCGTCAACTGGAAGTCGTCACGCTAGGCGGAAGGTTCTAAGAGTAGGTGAATGTGCGTATATTTGCTCAGGATACGGCGTTCCCGGCCTCCGCGGGTGTCAGGGCCCTGACCGACAGGGCATGCACCGGACCGGCCAGCTCCTCGCGCAATAGGTCCAGCACGCGCCGCTGGCGCTGAAGCCGGCCAAGCCCCTCAAAGGCGTTCGACACGATCACCAGATTGAAATGGCTCTCTCCACCGGGCTTCGCGTCCATGCCCCCCTCATGGTGGTGACCGGCATGGCGCGCGCTGTCGTCGACCAGTTCCACGGCGTCGGGCGACAGGCCGGCCCCCAGTTTTTCGAGGATTCTTTGCGCAATCGGGCCGTGCGACATGCCATCTTCCTTGATGAGGACCAAATCAGCCCTACACTTTGGGGGATGCCCTCCTCGTTTCAATACAAGCCGCGCTTTACCGACATCCGGGTCAAGCCTCCCCGCACCGACGAGGAGCTGGCGGCCGAGGCCGATGTCCTGCGGCTCAAGCCCGGCGAAAAGCCTTGTCAGTGGCCGGACTGCGGCCGGGCGGCGACGTCCCGCGCACCCAAGTCGCGGGAGCGCATCAACGACTTCTACCAATTCTGTCAGGCCCACGCCGCCGAGTACAACAAGGGCTGGAATTTCTATGCCGGGATGAGCGAGGCCGAGATCGCCGCCGCCCGCGAAAATGAAGCCATGACCGGCGGCCGCCCGACCTGGGAGATGAAGGCCGGCCGTTTCAACCGCGAGGCTGCCGCCGCCGCCCGCACCTCGGCAGCCGGTGGCACCTGGCGTGACAGCTTCGGCCTGTTCGGCCGCAAGGGCGAGACGGTGCCCGACAAGCCGGGGGAGGATCGCCGGATCGGCCGCCTTGAGCGCGCGGCCCTCGCCGACCTCGATCTGGAGCCCGGCATCGACAGGAAAGCGATCAAGGTCCGCTATCACGAGCTTCTGAAGCGGTTTCACCCCGACCACAACAAGGGCGACCGCGGCGCCGAGGCCAAGCTGCAGCGCGTCATCAAGGCCTGGAAGACCCTGCAGAAGGCCGGTCTGGCCTGACGGGCTTCAACTCCGCCCCCGCATCCGCTAAGCGCACCCCATGACCTCTCCGCTCGACGCCTCCCCCGATCCCCTGCTGACGCTTGAACCCCACCGCAAGGCGACGGTCCGGGAGTTGTTCGGCATCGACGCCGATATGACCGTACCGGTCTTCACCGAGCGCGACAGTCATGTGCCGGACATCGACGAGGCCTACCGCTTCGATCCCCAGACCACGCTGGCCATCTGCGCGGGCTTCGCCTTTGACCGCCGCGTCATGGTTCAGGGCTATCACGGCACCGGCAAGTCGACCCACATCGAGCAGGTCGCCGCCCGCCTCAACTGGCCGCTGGTCCGCGTCAACCTCGACAGCCACGTCAGCCGCATCGATCTGGTCGGCAAGGACGCCATTGTCCTCAAGGACGGCAAGCAGGTCACCGAATTCCGCGAGGGCATGCTGCCCTGGGCCATCCAGCGCCCGATCGCCCTGGTGTTCGATGAATATGACGCCGGCCGTCCTGACGTCATGTTCGTCATCCAGCGCGTGCTCGAGGCCCAGGGCCGCCTGACCCTGCTGGACCAGAACCGCGTCATCCGTCCGAACAAATTCTTCCGCCTGTTCGCCACGACCAACACCATTGGTCTGGGCGACACCTCCGGCCTCTATCACGGCACCCAGCAGATCAATCAGGGCCAGATGGACCGCTGGAACATCGTCACCACGCTCAACTACCTCGACCACGACGTCGAGGCCGAGATCGTGGCCGCCAAGGTGCCTGACTGGCAGGACGCCGAGGGCAAGCGGACCATCGCCGCCATGGTCCGCGTCGCCGACATGACCCGGAATGCCTTCATGAACGGCGACATCTCGACGGTCATGAGCCCCCGCACCGTCATCACCTGGGCCCAGAACGCCACCATCTTCGGCGGCGACATCGGCCTCGCCTTCCGCCTGACCTTCCTGAATAAGTGCGACGAGCTGGAACGCCCGACCATCGCCGAGTTCTACCAGCGGGCGTTCGGGGAAGACCTGCCCGAAGCCGCCACACGAGTGAAGGTGGGGTAGGCCCCTACCCTCCGTAGTACGTCGGCGATCCCGGACCCACCGGCAGGCCGAGGCCGAACACCCAGAGGAAGAACAGCGCCCCCCAGGCGAGGGTGAAGAAGATCGAATAGGGCAGCATCATCGCAATCATGGTGCCGATGCCGACATTCTTGTCGTAGCGGGTCGCCCACGCCAGGATCAGGCCGAAATAGCTCATCATCGGGGTGATGATGTTGGTCGTGGAGTCCCCGATCCGGTAGGCGGTCTGGATCACCTCGGGCGAATAGCCGATCAGCATCAGCATGGGCACGAAGATCGGCGCGGTCAGCGCCCACTGGGCCGACGCCGACCCGATCATCAGATTCACAAAGGCACAGATGGCGATGAAGCCGATGAACACAGCCGGCCCGGTCATGCCCGTGTTCTCGAGGAAGATGGCCCCGTTGACCGCCGTGATGGCCCCCAGATTGGTCCAGTTGAAGAAGGCCACGAACTGGGCCGCGAAGAAGACGATCACCAGATACAGCCCCAGCGTCGACAGGCCCGAGGCCATGCCGTCGATCACGTCCCGGTCGTTCCGCACCGTGCCGACCACCCGGCCATAGGCAAAGCCGACCACCAGGAAGAACAGCAGGATCCAGACGGCAAACCCCGAGAAGAAGGGCGAGCGCATCTGGTCGCCGGTCTCGGGATCGCGCAGCACGCCCCACTCCGGCAACAGCGTCAGTGCCATCAGCCCCAGCACGGCGAGAACCCCGAGTCCGGCCATCCACAGGCCCTTGCGCTCCTTGCCCGACAGGGGCGCGGCGCCGTCCTCGTTCAGCACAGCCGGGTCGGCGCGCGACGGATCGTACGGTCCCAGCTTGGGTTCGACGATGAAGATGCTGACCAGCGAGCCGATGATGGTGACCAGGAAGGTCGAGACGAACATGAAATAATAGCTGGCCGTCGCGGTCACCTGATAGTCCGGATCGATCAGGCGCGCCGCCTCCTCGGTGATGCCCGCCAGCAGGGGATCAATGGTGCCGATCAGGAGGTTGGCGGAATAGCCGCCCGAGACCCCGGCAAAGGCCGCCGCCATGCCGGCCAGTGGATGCCGGCCCAGCGAATAGTAGACCGCCCCTGCCAACGGAATCAGTACCACATAGCCGACTTCCGATGCGGTGTTGGAGATGACCCCGGCAAACACGATGGCCACGGTCACGACCTTCGGCGAGGCGCTTAGCACCAGGGCGCGGACCGCCGCCGACAACAGGCCGGAGCGCTCGGCCACGCCAATGCCCAGCATGGCAACCAGCACCACGCCCAGCGGTGCAAAGCTCGTGAAGTTTCCGACCAGCCCGGTGAAGATGCGCCGAAACCCGTCTTCGGTCATCAGACTGACCGCACGGATCATCCCGTCTTCCGACCGGCCCGATGCGCCGACCGGCCGGGGGTCCTCGACCGCCACACCCATCCATCCGAACAGGCCCGACAGAAGCACAATCCCCACCGCCAGCAGGAAGAACAGCGTCACCGGATGCGGCAGCAGATTGCCCAGCCACTCCACCCCGTCGAGGAAGCGGGTGAACAGGTTGCGCCTTGCGACAGGCGGCGTGCCGTTCGGCGTGGCCGGCGGGGTGTCGGTCATCGGGTCCTCCCGGGTTTCAGGCGATGTGGGTTAGCGGGCTACGGGCTTCGTCAGGTCGAAGGCGACCCGGAGCAGGCGGTTTTCCCGCGCCAGCTCATAGACATAGGTCTCGCCCGGATTGACCTCGACGGCCCAGACATTGGTGGTCGAGACCTGGGCGTTGTTGGCGTTGAACAGGGCGATCGAAAAGGCGTCGACCGGGAACTCCTGACGCGTCGCCGTGCCCGCGGTCGCCGTATCCCCCCGTACCAGTGCAGGGTATGGGTCGTGCCGTCCGGGTCGCGGTGGTCGTGCTTCAGCCTCAGGCCCTCCGGGGTGCGCGTGATCACCCAGGTGCGGCTGTGGTCCTCGCCGACATGGAAGGGAATGCGGATTTCGTCCGCGGAACAGTCGCGCACATGCATGACCAGCCGCTGGCGGCGGAAATCGGCATCGACCGGATCGTCGGTCACGACCTTGCCCTCGAACGTCTGGCCACACAGCTCGGTCAGATTGGCGAAGAAGGCGTCCTGCGCGGCATCGGCGCCGTCGCCCCCCGGGCCGGTGGCACAGCCGGCCAGCAGCATCAGGGACAGGGCGGTTGCGGGGGCGCTCAGGGCCGCGGGCAGGGTTTTCATGGCCGTTACCGTAGCCGCTGAGCCCGCGGGCACAAGAAAAACCGGCTGCGGCAATGTCGGCGTTGACTTGGGCGCGCGCCTGAGTATGTTCCGCGCCTCTCATTCCACGGCTTTCGCCGTCGCAAAGGTAATTGTCCGATGGCCAAACCGGCATCCATCAAGATCCGCCTGAACTCCACGGCGGACACCGGCTTCTTCTACGTCACCAAGAAGAACGCCCGCACCATGACCGAGAAGATGGTCGTCAGGAAGTACGATCCGGTCGTGAAGAAGCACGTCGAGTTCAAGGAAGGCAAGATCAAGTAAGATCCTGCGCTACACCCTCGTCATGCTCGGACAACGAGCGCAGCGAGGCCGATCCGAGTATCAAACGCCCGGTCCGCAAGGATCGGGCGTTTTGCTGTGTCCGTCAGGCCTTCACGGCGTCGAAATAGTGATTGCCGCCAGGGTCGGTCCTCTGATGCGCCAGGATCAGACCCGCGGCCTCCAGTGCCTGCCGATAAGCTTGCTGCCCCAGCGAGCGTGACGGTCGCCCGGTCAGCCGATCGTCCCATTCGCACATCTGACGCGGCGCGCTGAACAGAAACCGTCCGCCCGGAGCCAGCGCTCCTGCCACACGCGCGATCAGCCGGTGCTGAGCTTCGTCCGGCAACAGGAACATCAGGCCCACGGCTACCGCCCCGTCGAACGACCGTCCGAACAGATCGCTGGTCTCGGCGGCCTCGCAGGCGACCGGACAGCCGGGGAATCGCCGCCGGTATTCGGCCACCAGCGTCGGTGAGGCATCGACGCCCCACACATCAAGCCCCGCCTCGATCAGGGTCCGCGTGACCGGCTCGCCAAAGCCACAACCGATGTCGACGACCGTCCCGCCCGGCGGCAGCAACCCGGCCCAGCGGCGCACCACGTCAGCGCCCACGTCCGACCGCGCGCCGATGAAGGCCTCCGCGACCGCGTCCCAGCCGTGCGAGGGGTCATGGGTCATGAGTTCAGCCTAGCACGCATGGGGCTGGTTACGCCGCCCGGGCAATCACCCGATTGCGGCCGCCGGACTTGGCCTCATAGACCCCTTCGTCGGCGCGTTTGAGCAGGGTGTCGGGGGTGTCGTCCTGCCCGGTTGTGGCCGCAACACCGATGGAGACGGTGATCTGTAGATGGGCTTCCCCCCCCATCACGGGGAAGGGGGCACTCGCCATGTCGGCCCGGATGCGGTCGGCGATGCCGACGGCATCTTCCAGCCGCGTCCCCGGCATGACCACGACAAACTCCTCGCCGCCCATGCGACAGGGCAGGTCCACGGCGCGGACCTTGGTCGCCAGCCGGACGGCGAACTCGCGCAGCACCTCATCGCCGGCATCATGGCCAAAGCCGTCATTCACGGCCTTGAAGTGGTCGATGTCCATCATCAGCAGCGAGACCGGCTCTCCGCCCTGGCTGGCGCGACCGACCAGCGCCTGCAGCTGCCCGGCCATATAGCGACGGTTATGCAATCCGGTCAGGGCGTCGGTAACCGCCATCTCCAGGCTGTAGTCCAGCTTCTGGCGCAGGAAGTCGGCATAGCGTTTGCGCCGCACCTGGGTGCGGGCCCGGGCGGCCAGTTCCTCGACATCGATCGGAGAGGCCAGGATGTCATTGGCCCCCAGCTCCAGCGCCTTGATCATCCGCGCCCGCTCATGGGGGTCGACGACGGCCAGCACAGGCAGGGGCCGGGTCGATTCCAGCGAGCGGCTCTGGGCCACCAAGCGCAGGCCGTCAAAGCCCCGCGATGCAGTATTCACGATCACCAGATCGAACGGACCACGCAAGGCTGCAAGTCCCTTCTCGATGTCGGGCTCGACGGTCAGTCGGTGGTCATTGGCCAGATGGGCGCGAATCCGCTCGGCCTGGCGGGGATCATCATCCACCAGAAGGATGCGGCCCCCGGTGGCGCGCAGGCGCCCGGCCGCATCGGTATCAACCCCCAGTCGCCGTCCGCTCTCCTCGCGCGACCGCAGCTCGTCCATGATCGACTTCAGCCGGGTCAGGGATCGCATCCGGGCCAGCAGGACCACATCGTCGATCGGCTTGGTGACAAAGTCGTCGGCCCCGGCTTCCAGCCCCTTGATCCGCTCCTCGCGGCCATCGAGGGCGGTCACCATGACCACGGGAATGTGGCGGGTGGCCGGGTCGGCCTTCAGCCGACGGCAGGTCTCATAGCCATCCATGTCAGGCATCATCACATCCAGAAGGATGATATCCGGATGGTGGGCTGCGGCCAGCTTCAACGCCTCCTGACCGCCGCTGCAGGTCAGCACGTCGTAATACTCCATCGTCAGCTTGGCTTCGAGCAGCCGGACGTTGGTTTCAATATCGTCGACAACGAGGATTCTGGCTGGCATGGCGTCAGCCCATGTGTTTCCGGACCACGTCCAGGAAATGCATCACCGAGATGGGCTTGGAGATATAGGCCTCGCAACCGCCCTGGCGGATCCGTTCCTCGTCGCCCTTCATGGCAAAGGCGGTCACCGCGACGACCGGGATATGGGCCAGTTCCTCGTCATCCTTCAGCCACTTGGTGACCTCGAGGCCACTGATCTCGGGCAGCTGGATGTCCATCAGGATCAGGTCGGGCCGATGCTGGCGCGCCATGGCCATCGCCGTCAGACCCTCGCGGGTCTGATAGGTCTGATAGCCCTGGGAATCGAGCAGATCATGAAAGAGCTTCATGTTCAGCTCGTTATCCTCCACGATGAGGACTTTCTTGGACATCATCACCGGTTCCTGCCGCCCCTTGCCGGCGGCGGGGCTGTTGGTCGTCTTCTCCATGGTCAGCATGCCTGACCAGTCTTAAGTTGACGTGAAGGGCCACCTCCGGCCCCGGTACCCCGGATGACCTCCCTCTGCCGAGACTGTCTGTCGCGTTTCGACCGGCCGGAAGCCCGCTGTCCGGCCTGCGGGTCACCGCGCATGGTCGCCCACGCCGAGCTGGACCGTCTGGTCATCGCCCACCTCGACTGCGACGCCTTCTATGCCTCGGTCGAAAAGCGCGACCGGCCGGAGCTTCGGGATCGGCCGGTGATCGTCGGCGGCGGCCATCGCGGGGTCGTCGCCACCGCCTGCTATGTCGCGCGCCAGTATGGCGTCGGCTCGGCCATGCCGATGTTCAAGGCGCTCAAGGCCTGCCCCGATGCCGTGGTGATCAAGCCGGACTTCGCCAGATACAAGCATGAGAGCCGCCGCATCCTGGGCGCCCTGGCCAACCTCACTCCCCTGATCCAGACCCTGTCGCTGGACGAGGCCTGGGCCGATCTCTCGGGCACAGAACGGCTGAACGGGGGCTCACCCGCCTGGCAGCTGGCGCGACTGCAGAAATGGATCGAGGACGAGGTCGGCCTGACCGTCTCGATCGGCCTCGCGCCCAACCGCTTCCTCGCCAAGGTCGCCTCCGAGATGGACAAGCCGCGCGGCTTTTCGGTGATCGGGTCGGAAGCGCAGCAGCTGCTGGCCCCCCGCCCTGTGTCGATCCTGCCGGGCGTCGGGCCGATCTTCGGGCGCACCCTGCGCGCCGACGGCTTCGACACCATCGGACGGCTGGCGGAGGCCGATGTCCGCGATCTGGTCAAGCGCTACGGCGACTGGGGCCTTCGGCTGCATGACCTGGCCCACGGACGGGACAGCCGCGCGGTCGATCCCGAGCATGACCGCAAGGGCATGAGCGCCGAGACCACCTTCAACGTCGATCTGTCAAAGGCGGCGGACCTCGAGGCCGAGCTCTGGCCCCTGTGCGAAAAGCTGGCGGCCAAGGCCCGGCGCGACGGCATCGCCGGCCGGGTCGTCACGCTCAAACTGCGGCGCACCGACTTCCGCATCCTGACCCGGAGGCGGACGCTCGCCGATCCGGTCCAGACCTCCCGCACCCTGTTTGCCGAGGGCCGGGCCCTGCTCCAGCCCGAGCTGGGCACGCCCTACCGTCTGATCGGTATCGGCATGGCGGATCTGGTCGATGCCGCCGATGTCGCCCCCGGCCTGTTCGCCGCCGACCGCACCCGCGAGCTGACCACCGAGACGACTATCGACCGGCTGCGCGACCGGTTCGGCCCCGGGGCCGTAATCTCGGGCCGCTCGCTGAAAAGCTGAGCGCGACATCGCGGACGGGGTGACGCCTCGCCGCCGCCGGGCTAAACGCGCCGAAAGACATCAGGAGACGACCATGACCTACGCCGCCCGCATCGCCGAACTGGGCCTCGACCTGCCCGAGCCCGCCAAGGCCGTCGCCAACTATGTGCCCTGGGTGCGCAGCGGCAATCTGGTCCACATCTCGGGCCAGCTGTCGAATGACGCCTCGGGCGGCATCAAGGGCACGGTCGGCGTCGATGTCAGCCCCGAGGACGCGGCCCGCGCCGCCCGTATGTGCGGCGTCAACCTGCTGGCCCAGATCAAGGACGCCCTGGGCGGCGACCTCGAGCGCGTGGTCCGCATCGTCAAGCTGGGCGGCTTCGTCCAGGCCGGGCCCGACTTCATCGCCATTCCGGCCGTCATCAACGGCTGTTCGGACCTGATGGTCGAGGTGTTCGGCGACGCCGGTCGCCACGCCCGCTCGGCCGTCGGCGTCTATCGCCTGCCGCTGGGCTTCGCCGTCGAGGTGGACGCCATCGTCGAGGTGAAGTGACGGACGACGGCTTTACCCTCCGCGTCCACGGCGCGGTCGCCGATGTCGGCCGGGATGCGTGGGAGGCGCTGGCCGCCCCCACCGGCGATCCCTTCATCGGCTATGACTTCCTCGACGCCTGCGAGGCCTCGGGCAGTGCCGCGCCGGGTCAGGGCTGGGCCGGGCGGCATCTGGCGCTCGAGGACGGCCAGGGCCGCGTCCTCGGCCTGATGCCGCTCTGGCTGAAGGGGCACAGCAGCGGCGAATACGTGTTCGACCACGCCTGGGCCGAGGCATGGGAGCGCGCGGGCGGGCGCTACTATCCCAAGCTGCTGGGGGCCGTCCCCTTCACCCCTGTCACCGGCCCGCGCTTCCTGATCCATCCCGACGCCGACCCCGGCACGGTGCGTCTGGCCCTGATCCAGGGGGCCGAGACCCTGTGCGCGCGCCTCGGCCTGTCGTCGATCCACGTCAATTTCCCGACCGAGACGGAATGGCGGGAAATGGCCGACGCCGGCTGGCTGCCGCGGCTGGACCTGCAGTACGTCTTCACCGATCAGGGCTATGGCGATTTCGAGGGCTTCCTCTCCGCCCTGTCCTCGAACCGCAGGAAGACCATCCGGCGCGAGCGGCGCGAGGCCCGGGCCGGGCTCGACATCCGCATCCTGACCGGGGCCGACCTGACCGAAGACGTCTGGGACGCCTTCTTCGCCTTCTATCTCGACACCGGCAGCCGCAAATGGGGCCGCCCCTATCTGAGGCGGGACTTCTTTGCCCGCATCGGCCGGACCATGGCCGACCGCATCGCCCTGGTCATGGCCTATCGGGGCGAGGCCCCCGTCGCCGGCGCCCTCAACCTGATCGGTCGCGACGCCCTGTACGGCCGCCAGTGGGGCACGCTGGAGGACATCCCCTTCCTGCATTTCGAGCTCTGCTATTATCAGGCCATAGAGTTTGCCCTGTCGCGCGGCCTCAAGCGCGTCGAGGCGGGGGCGCAGGGCCATCACAAGCTGGCGCGCGGCTATCTGCCCACCCCGGTCCGCTCGGCCCACCACATCCCCGACCCGGGCTTTCGCGACGCCATCGCCCGCTATCTGGACCATGAGCGCCCGGCCATCGAGGCCGAGATCAGGGCCCAGACCGACGCCGGGTCCCCCTACCGCGAGACCGGCTAGTCTTGCCTCCCCCGCCCGGCCTCCTTAAGGCTCGGCGCTTCAAGGAGGCCCTCATGCAAGACATTCTCGACCAGCTGGAACAACGCCGCGCCGGGGCCAAGCTTGGCGGAGGCGAGGCTCGCATCGCCGCCCAGCACAAGAAGGGCAAGCTGACCGCGCGCGAACGCATCGAGGTGCTGCTGGACGAGGGCTCCTTCGAGGAAACCGACATGTTCGTCGAGCACCGCTCGCACGACTTCGGCATGGAGAAGCAGCGCATCCCCGGCGACGGCGTGGTCACCGGCCGGGGCACCATCGGCGGCCGTCTGGTCTATGTCTTCTCCAAGGATTTCACCGTCTTCGGCGGCTCCCTGTCCGGCGCCCATGCGGCCAAGATCGTCAAGCTGCAGACCATGGCCCTGACCAATGGCGCGCCCATCATCGGCCTCTTCGACGCCGGCGGTGCCCGCATCCAGGAGGGTGTCGAGAGCCTCGCCGGCTATGCCGACATCTTCCTGCAGAACACCCTGGCCTCGGGCGTGATCCCCCAGATCAGCGTCATCATGGGCCCGTGCGCCGGCGGCGATGTCTACAGCCCCGCTCTGACCGACTTCATCTTCATGGTGAAGGACACCTCCTACATGTACGTCACCGGCCCCGACGTGGTGAAGACGGTCACCAATGAGGTCGTGACGCACGAGGAACTGGGCGGCGCCCGCGTCCACGCCGGCAAGTCGGGCGTGGCTGACGGCGCCTTCGAGAACGATCTGGAGGCCCTCAGCGAGGTCCGCCGCCTGATCGGCTTCCTGCCCCTGTCGAACCGCGAAAAGCCCCCGGTCCGCGACAGCTATGATGACCCCGAGCGCGACGAGGCCAGCCTCGACACCCTGGTCCCGGCCAATCCGAACCAGCCCTATGACATCAAGGAGCTGATCCTGAAGACGGTCGACGAGGCCGAATTCTTCGAGATCGCCCCCGATTACGCCAAAAACATCGTCACCGGCTTCGGCCGCCTCGACGGCCAGACCATCGGCATCGTCGCCAACCAGCCCCAGGTGCTGGCCGGCGTGCTGGACATCGATTCCAGCCGCAAGGCCGCCCGCTTCGTCCGCTTCTGCGACGCCTTCGACATTCCCATCGTGACCTTCGTCGACGTGCCCGGCTTCATGCCCGGCACCCGCCAGGAATACGGCGGCCTGATCAAGCACGGCGCCAAACTGCTGTTCGCCTACGCCGAGGCCACCGTGCCCAAGCTGACCGTCATCACCCGCAAGGCCTATGGCGGCGCCTATGACGTCATGAGCAGCAAACACCTGCGCGGCGACGTCAACTACGCCTGGCCCAGCGCCGAAATCGCCGTCATGGGCGCCAAGGGCGCCGTCGAGATCATCTTCCGCAAGGAAGCCGGCGACCCGGAAGCCCTCGCCGCCCGCGAAGCCGAATACAAGGAGCGCTTCGCCAACCCGTTCGTCGCCGCCAGCCGGGGCTATATCGACGACGTGATCATGCCGCACGGCACGCGGCGGCGGCTGATCCGGGCGCTACGGACGCTGAAGAACAAGCAGCAGTCGAACCCTTGGAAAAAGCACGATAATATTCCGCTATGACTGGAACCTCGCTCATTAACGTCGGGTCGGAGACTGAGAAGGGGGTCGTCTCGGCCTTGGATGACCTCTTTGGGCCCTCTTTTCGGGAGATGGGTGAGTATCTGGCTGACAAGGTGCGGCTACATCGACTCAAGTCGCTTAGAAAAATTCTGGAAAGGGCGAAGGAGTTCGGCCCTGCTGGAGCAGAGTTCTTGGCTCCCCCCTCACTCAAATTCTTGCTTACTTACACGGAGAAAGCCTCGCTCGAAGAGAGTGAGGAGCTGGCCGATTTGTGGGCGCGCCTTTTACTGACCGCAACCAAAAACGAACAAGTTCAACATCTATACTTTGCTGACACTATTGCTAAAATTGGCCCCGCCGAGGCTAACATTATCGAAGAACTAGTCCTAAATCCCAAAATCCCCAGGGGATCCCTTAACCAAATAGTGGACGCCTGGCTTGATTACCGGCCACATAGGCTTGGGCTGGTATGGGAAGACGCCATCCAAAGCTCTTCTGATGAGAGGGAATTCTTTCTTAACTTTTTCGCTCGCGTAGAAAGGAGAGGCGCAAGGGTTCTTTCCTTATTTCGGTGGTCTAGCAATGACGACGATGAGTTTTATTCTGCTGAACCATGGGAGGGCTATTCCGATCGAATAATGTCATTCCTACTGTTGCATCAGCTCGGTGTGATCCACTTTGACGAACAGCTGATGATAGAAGTTGATGGTGAACAGTTAAGCTGCGTTGTGGCTTACCTCACCCCATTAGGCGCTGAGTTCTTTTTCGCGACTCATGATCCAGAATGGCGAAAGAGTCGGGATCGCAGGGCTGATGGATCCTATCCGGATGACGATTTTATAGGGCCTTTCACCGCAGCCTCCGAGTATATCCATCGGTTCAGGGCCGAGGACGTGCTGGGGCGACAGAGCGACTAGCCCTGACCAACCTCCTCTCCCTCTGTTCCCGCAACCGCCTGCGCTCCCCCACGGCGGAGCGAGTGTTTGCCGACTGGCCGGGCGTCGAGACCGCCTCCGCCGGCCTGGCCCCCGATGCGGACGAGCCCCTGACGCCCGAGCATCTGGACTGGGCCGACCTGATCTTCGTCATGGAGCCGGTCCACCGCCGCCGCCTGCAGACCCGCTTCCGCCGTCATCTCAAGACCGCCCGCGTGATCTGCCTCAACATCCCCGACGACTACACCTTCATGCAGCCCGAGCTGGTGGCGTTGCTGAAGGCCCGGGTGGGGGTGCATCTGAAGTAGCGGGCCCTTTGCCATCCCTCGACGGCGGCCGAGTGGGCACTGTTGTCATCCCCGAATTCGCGGAGCGAATATCGGGGACGCAGCGCTGCACACCCCGTCCCGCCCGGACAGCCGCGAGGCTGAGCCGGGCGAACGGTAGCGTCAGGCTCTCCCCTTGCCCCGGCCCGTCGCAAGCGCCGTCCGGGGCTGGCCAGTTCAGGGTCCGCCCCGTCCCCGATAACGCCTTCGGCGTTTCGGGGATGACAACAGCGCGAGGACCTTTGGCGTGGGATGGCAAAGACAGGTGTTTCCAGCGGTTACCAGAGGGCCCTGTTGTCATCCCTGCGGTCGCCAAGGGGGCACGATTGTCATCCCCGAATTCGCGAAGCGAATATCGGGGACGACACGCCGCACCCCCGTCCCGCCCGGACAACCGCGAGGCTGAGCCGGGCGAACGGTAGCGTCAGGCTCTCCCCTTGCCCCGGATCGTCGCAAGCGCCGTCCGGGGCTGGCCAGTTCAGGGTCCGCCCCGTCCCCGATAACGCCTTCGGCGTTTCGGGGATGACAATGGCGTCAAGGGCTTCGGCGTTTCGGGGATGACAATAGCGCCCCCCATCACGGGCAGAGTGATGGTGGAACGCTAAAAGAGTTCTTGTTTTGTTCGCCCGCTCGTGCATCATCCGCCCGGGAGGCAGGAGCGATGCGCGAGCACAGCTACTGGGTCTACATCGTCGCCAGCGGGCGGTGCGGTTGGCTGTATGTCGGCATGACCAATGACCTGATCCGCCGCATCGGCGAGCACCGCCACGGTCAGATCGACGGCTACAGCCGCGAACATGGCACCGACCGGCAGGTCTGGTACGAGCCCCACAGCTACGTCGATCAGGCCATCCTGCGCGAAAAGCGCATCAAGCGATGGCGACGCCCGTGGAAGTTCGCCCTGATTGAGGCCACCAATCCCGACTGGGCGGACCTCTATCCTGCGCTTGCCTTCGTGCCTGAGGTCGATGCCGGTTCACAGTAGTTCGCCCGCCTTGCTGAGCCGACGCGCCCAGCTATGAAACTCGCCCCTCAATTTCCTCGTCCTTTCAACAGCCCCTCCATTTTCCGCACCGTTCTGCCCGACCTGGTTCCCGGCCCGCCCATACTGTCCGGTTGCCCAACACCCACCGACAGAGGCGCCGCCATTTCAGACCATTCAGACGGTTCAGACGGTTCAGACGGTATTTATTCCTCCCCCATCGGGGAGGACCTGTTTCAGACTATTCAGACTATTCAGACGGTATTTCTCCCCACCCCCGCCCCCATGGCCATTCCGGCCTTTTCCGCCTAAATGCCCCTCCCCTTTTGCCAGCGACCGTGACCCGCCTTGCCCCTTGCCTTTGACATTGCTGCCACCGACGGAAGCGCCCGCACCGGCGTGCTGATGACCGCGCGGGGCGAGATCCGCACCCCGGCCTTCATGCCGGTCGGCACGGCGGCGACGGTCAAGGCGCTGACGGTCGATCAGGTGGCCCGGACGGGGGCCGACATCCTGCTGGGCAACACCTATCACCTGATGCTGCGCCCCGGGCCCGAACGGATGGAGCGGCTGGGGGGCTTGCACAAATTCATGGGGTGGAACAAGCCGATCCTGACCGACTCCGGGGGGTTTCAGGTCATGTCCCTGTCGGGCATTTCCAGGCTGACCGAGGAGGCGGTGACCTTCTCCAGCCACATCGACGGGTCCAAGCACGTCCTGACACCCGAGCGCTCGATCGAGATCCAGGCCGACCGGCTGGGGGCCGATATCTCGATGCAACTGGACCAGTGCGTCAGCTGGCCGGCCGAGCGGCCCGCCGCCCAGGCCGCCATGGAGCTGTCGATCCGCTGGGGCGCGCGCTCGAAGGCGGCGTTCGGCACGCGCGAGACCCAGGCCCTGTTCGGCATCCAGCAGGGCTCGACCTTTGAGGACCTGCGCCGGCAATCGTCCGAGCAACTGCTCGAGATCGGCTTTGACGGCTATGCCATCGGCGGTCTGGCGGTGGGCGAGGGCCATGCCGCCATGTGCGAGGTGCTGGACTATGCGCCCGGGATGCTGCCCGCGGACCGGCCCCGCTATCTGATGGGGGTGGGCAAGCCGATCGATCTGGTCGAGGCGGTGGCGCGCGGCGTCGATATGTTCGATTGCGTCCTGCCGACCCGCGCCGGGCGTCACGGTCAGGCCTGGACCTGGGACGGACCGCTGAACCTCAAGAACGCCCGCTTCGCCGAGGATCAGGACCCGCTGGACGCGACGCTGGATTGCCCAGCATCCTCAACCTATTCAAAGGCCTATCTGCATCATCTGATCCGGGCTGATGAAATATTGGGCAAGGTGCTGCTGACCTGGCACAATCTGGCCTTCTATCAGGCCCTGACCGCAGCCATGCGCGAGGCGATTGCGGCGGGCCGGTTCGAGGCCTTCCGCCGCGACTTCCACGCCCGCCACATCTCCAACGGCAAGGTCTAGGCCTGACCCTTCAGCCGCTGGCGGTTGGCCTGGACCGTCTTCGGCCCCTGCTGATCGATGTTGCGGCTGTGGGCGGCCACATTGGTGCGGGTGCGGCCCGTGTGGAACTCATCGCCGTCCAGCGGGTCGCCCTCGTCCATATAGTCGGCCATCTCGCCGGCGGCAGGCGGGGCGACCGTGGCGTCCTTCACATCGGGCGCGGCATAGGCGTCCGGGGCGGGCCGGATCGAGGCGTGTTCCTCGACCGCCCGGTCATTGGGCTGGCGCGGGTCGGTGGCGGCGTTCTGGGCCGTGGCCGTGCCGGACTGAACATTCTGATGGGGCATATCGCGCTCTCCTTGTGGCTGCCCTTGGACAACCGAAGGGGGCGGGGAGAGTTCCGAAATCAGCTCCGGCGCGGCTGGAACCAGCGAGGGGCGGCCGGCGGGGCGCAGTTGAAGCGCATCCCCTGCCCCTTCAGGAAGGCGCGCCGCAGCCGCCCGGCCTCAATGGCGGCCTGCACCTCGCGGCTGTGCTGCTCGGCGCCGGACAGGGTGCGGATCCAGCTGCGAGCGGGGATGAAGTCCGTCGCCGTATCGCGGATCGCGTCCAGCGCCGCCGCGGCCGCGGCATCGACCGCCTGGTCGCCGAGCGTGCGGCCATCCGGGGCGGGCGGCTCATCCAGATCGGGGCCCAGTGCCTCGTCCAGCCGGGTGATCTCGGCCCCGATGGTCGAGCAGCGGTCGAGGTTGCGCATGTCATAGGGGTTGGCCTGGGCCTGCAGCAGCACGGTCGGGATGCGCTCGCGCCTCAGCCCGACGTCCTCCAGCGGCGCCGACACCGCCCCACCGAACCCGTCGGCGACCGTGCGCACGCCGCTGCACCCGGACAGAAGCCCGGCCAGCGCAAGCAGAAAGATCAGACGCCTCGCCATGACCCACCCTAACCACAGCCGCCCCCCCGCCCGCCAGCCCTGCCCCGTGGACAAAATTGTTGACAAAACACTAATATTGGAGCTTATCGCCTTGACGAATCAGGGAGATGGAGATGCTGGCGCCGTTGAACAGTTTCCTGTGCCGCCACGACTTCTACTGGTCCGAGCGCCACGGGGCCGAGCGCTGCCGTCGCTGCGCCAAGCTGCGCGAAAGCGACAAGCCCTCCCACGCCGAGCCTCTTCGCTTTGATCCCGCGCCTGTCCTTCGGGAAGCCGAGGTAATGCCCTTCCCCGACATGGCGGTTCGTCAACCCGTGCCCGTGGCGGCCGGGGCCACCGACCTGAAGACACGGATCGAGCAGTTCGCTGCCGGCCAGGTACTGGATCGCACGGCGACGCTGAGGCTGATGCTGGATCTGATTGAGGACGGTCAGTCGGCGGACCCGGAGATCGTCGGCGTCACGGCTGCGGACCTCTATGCCCGCCTGCACACCGCCCTGGCCGAGGCCTGATCCCGAAGCGGATGGTACGCCCTCTCGGACTCGAACCGAGGACCCTCTGATTAAAAGTCAGATGCTCTAACCAACTGAGCTAAGGGCGCATACCCGGCCGGGCGCATTCGCAGTCCGGCGACGGGCCTTCTGTTGCAAACCGCCGCCGGGGTCAAGGGCCGGCTCGACGTGCGACGGTGCGAAGGCTAGGCAGTGACCATGAAACCGCTGTCCGGCCTGCGCATCATCGAGTTCGACGGATTGGGCCCCGTCACCTTTCTCGGCATGCTGCTGGCTGACCTGGGCGCCGATGTGGTTCGCCTGACGCGCTCGGACAGCGCCGGTGCCGCCGCCTTCACCGAGGTGGGGGGCGGCATACTGCACCGGGGGCGGCCGGCCGTCCCCGTCAATCTCAAGGACGAGGGTGACCGCGCCCGCGTCCTCGATCTCATGGAACGCAGTCACGGCCTTATTGAAGGCTTCCGACCCGGGGTCATGGAGCGGTTGGGGCTGGCGCCGGAGGCCTGCCTGGCCCGCAACCCGGCCCTCGTCTTTGCCCGCGTGACGGGCTGGGGCCAGACGGGGCCGCTGGCCCACGCTGTGGGGCACGACATCAACTATCTGGCGCTCAGTGGCGCGCTCAGCACGTTCGGCGAGGCGGACCGCCCGGCCCGGCCGCCGCTGAACCTCGTCGGAGATTATGCCGGCGGGGCCATGATGGGGGCCATCGGGCTGCTCTCGGGCCTGCTTCAGGCCCGCACCACCGGTCAGGGGGCTGTGGTCGATGTCGCCATGACGGACGGGGTGGCGCTCATGACGGCCCTTTTCCATGCGCTCAAGGCTCGCGGACTCTGGACCGACCAGCGCGACGCCAACCTGCTGGACGGCCGGGCGCCCTTCTATCGCTGTTACCGGTGCCGCGACGGGGGTGAGGTGGCGGTCGGAGCGCTTGAGCCCCGCTTCTATGCCGCCCTGCTTGAGGGGCTCGGGCTCAGGGCGGAGGACGCCCCCCAGTATGACCCGAGCCGCTGGGCAGAGATCACCGACCGCTTCGCAGCGATCTTCGCCACCCGTGACCGGGGAGACTGGGCGGCCCGATTCGCGGGCACCGAGGCCTGCGTGACGCCGGTACTGAGCCTGTCCGAGGCGCCCGTCGATGCCCACAACAGTGCCCGCGGCACATTTGACGAAGGTGGCGCGCCGAGGCCCGCCCCCCTGTTCGATGGACAGCGGCCCGGGCCGGCCGGGGAGCGTCTTCCGGACCTCGACCTCGGCGGCGCTCTTGAGCGCTGGAGCCCGGCAACCGCACCGTCGTAAACCGTCGGATCTGTCCGCCTCGCCTCGTCACCGGGAGGCATTTCCTCCGGCCGCCGGATGAGGCTAGACAGTGCAGAAGGAACGGCCCGCATCGTCGGGCATTTCAGTCAGAAGCTGTTCAGGACAAGAGGGGCTGAAAATGAAACGCGCGATGAAACTGGGTGGTATGGTGGCCGTGGTCGCCGCTGTGGGCGCCCTTGCCGCCTGCGATAACCCACCGGCGGACGAGGGCCTCGAGCCGATCGGTCCGGAGGTAGCGGAGCCGGAGATGACGGCGCCGGAGCCCATCGAGCCGCCGGCGGAAGCCGAGGTACCGGTGGAACCGCCCCCCACCCTGCCGACCGATGATCGCACGTCGGAAGAATCCGTTCGCCCTGATAGCGACACGCTTTTCTACTGAAAGGCAGCTGTACCCGGCGCGACGCGCGGGTATTCGTTCGCCGCCGCCAGTCCCCGGGTCCAGTTTGCCGAAGAACCTCATCCTCATCCTGACCGTCACGACGGCTTTCGGGCTGTCGGTTGGTCAGGCCATGGCAGATCCGAAAGCCCGGGTACGCGGCAACCTGGATGAAGACCTCCGGAACCGTATCGTCGAGGTGATCGGCGAGGTGGATTCTCCCCCGGAAAGCCGGTTCGAGGCGCGCCGCCACGCGCGCTCGGCCGCCGAGACCGCCGAGGCCCTGCTCCGTTCCGAAGGCTACTATCAGGCCCAGATCGAGGATGTGGTCGAGGGTGAGGACCAGCCGATCGCGGTCATCCTCATCGACCCTGGCAGGCGGTTCCAGATCGCCAATCCGTCCGTGACCTGGACCGATGAGGCCCCCCTCCCCGCAGTTGAGGGCGAGGTCCGCTCCGAGATCGGCCTTGACGAAGGCGCTCCGGGCCGGGCCGTCGATGTCATCGCGGCCGAGGGGCGGATCGTGGCAGGCCTCACACGACGGGGCTACGCCGACGCGCGGGCCGAACCGCGTCGCGTTGTCGTTGATCATGCGACCTTTTCAGTCCAGCCGGAGTACCGGATCGATTCCGGCCCGCTGGTGACCCTGGACGGCATTCAGCTTGAAACGCGCGGCGTCACAAATCCGCGCTGGGTCGCGGGGCTGGCCCCCTGGAACGAGGGGGACGTCTACAATCCCGAGCAGGTTGCGGAGCTGGAGCGACGCCTGCTGGAAACCGGAGTCTATGACGGAGTCGGGGTGGCCCTGACCCCGCCGGGTCAAACCACACCCGACGGCAATCGTCCGGTCATCGTGACCCTGACCGACAGGCCCAGGCGAATTCTTGAGGCCGGGGCCACGCTGTCGACCGCCGAGGGCGCGGGCGTGGACTTCATCTGGACCCGTTACAACCAGTTCGGCAGGGCGGACACCCTGCGCTACCAGGCGCGCATCGCCGGGATCGACAGTCGGCTCGGCGTCGACCTCAGCCTCCCCCACTGGCGTCGCCCCGGCCGGACCGCAGAGCTCTCCGCCGCCCTCGTCAATGAAGACACCGACGCCTATCGCCGGACCGGCATCAGCCTTTCGGCCGATCTTCGGCAGCGGCTCGGGCGCACCTCCTGGTTCAGCTACGGGATCGGGCTCGACGCCGGTCAGTACGCCGAAACGCGGTTCGATCCCGTCACCCGGACACCGGTCGGTTTTGATCGTGATCTCGGACTCGTCACACTCAGGGGCAGCAGCTACATGGATCGCTCCAACGATCCGCTGAACCCGACAAGCGGATGGCGATTGACCGTGGCGGCCCAGCCGACCTTTGTGGCAGGCGAGGACAATCTGATGTTCCTTCGCGCCGAGGCCCAGGTGACGGGCTATGTCCCCCTTGATTCCGGAGCGCGGACCGTTGTCGCGGGGCGTGTTCGCCTGGGCAGTATCTTTGGCGGAAGCGAACTTTCGGTCCCGTCGGACCGGCTGTTCTATTCGGGGGGCGGTGGCTCGGTGCGCGGCTTTGCCTATCAGGGCGTGGGGCCGCGTCTGCCCGATGATACGCCGCGAGGCGGCTTGTCTCTCTTCGAGACCTCTCTCGAGATCCGACGCGACCTGGGCGGGAGCTTCGGCGCCGTCGCCTTTGTCGACGCGGGCGCTATCGGCTTCCAGGAAACGCCGAACTTCAACAACCTCCGCTATGGCGTGGGCGTCGGTGTGCGCTACAATCTGCCATTCGGTCCGATCCGGGCCGACATTGCCTTCCCGCTGGAGCGGCGACCCGCCGACGCCGACTTCCAGGTGTATGTCAGCATCGGCCAGGCATTTTGACCCACCCGCCCTCCGACTCTGAGTCCCCGAAACCGGCCGAGGCCCGGCCCCGACGTTCGCGCGCCCGGACTGCAGCGATCTGCGTCGGCATCGGAGCGGGCATTCTGGTCGTCCTGCTCGGGATCGTCCTGCTGGGCGGACGCGCCTATCTGCTTACGGGTCCGGGACGCGATCTGGTCACGACGTTTGCCAACGGGACGAAGATCGGGCGCTACGGCCGGATCAATGTCGAAGGCCTGACAGGCGATCTGTTCGATGACTTCACCATCGCCCGGGTCACGGTCACTGACGCCGAAGGCGTCTGGCTTGAGGTGCGCGACCTGCGGGTCGACTGGAGCTATCTGCCGCTTCTCGGCCGCCGGTTCCATGCCGATGAGATCACCGCGGACCGTATCCATGTACTGCGCCGGCCGGTGCTTGAGGTGTCAACCGATCCGCCGGGGGCCATGCCCCTCGACGTCGACATCGACCGGTTTGCCGCCGAGATCGAGCTGCACGAGGATTTCAGCCAGACCTACGGACATTGGCGCCTCGAGGGAGAGGCCGAGGTGTTGCGCAAGGGGACGACCACGGCCCGCGTCGGTGCCGCAAGCCTCGATCGGGAAGGTGACTTCCTCAATCTCCAAGCGGTTCTGGGCGACTCCCTCGAGGAGATGGAGCTCAAGCTGGAGGCTCGCGAGGCCAGGGGCGGCCCCATGGCGGGAATGCTGGGCTATTCGCCGGAACAGCCCTTCTTCGTATCGGCCGTGGCCAACGGACGTGTCATCGATGCCACCGCCAGGACCGGCCAGTTCATCCCCCTGCGTGTACGGGGTCGCTTCAGCGAGGAGGGCGCCCGTGCGGCAGGCTATGTCAACTTCAGTGGATCGGACCTGTTCGCCCCCTTCATTGACCGCATCGGACGCACCGCTCGCTTCGGGCTGGCAGGCGTTCCGATAAGGGACGAGGAAGGCGTCCAGGCCGTGGCCTGGCGCCTCTATGCTGACAACCTGGCTGCCCGGCTGGACGGTCAGGTCAAGGTCGATGAGCTCAGCAGCCCGGACGGCCTCGCGTTGCAGGTTTCGACGCCCTCCCTTTCGCGATTGGCCGGAGCCCCGGT
>Ga0209404_10000272_pt1 | contig 41748 bp, 64 predicted proteins | sample TroAtlMetagenome_2_FD_187447 | JGI IMG/M metagenome (GOLD analysis project Ga0209404, IMG submission 187447) | Marine eukaryotic phytoplankton communities from Atlantic Ocean - Tropical Atlantic ANT8 Metagenome (SPAdes) (version 2) | ecosystem: Environmental > Aquatic > Marine > Oceanic...
GTGTTTTTGATGATGGCGGCGCGGTTACGGTTGATGTAACAGAAACAAGCGACAGCGCAACGGAGTCTAGCAGTATATCAATAAGCGCCAACATAACGGCGCAAATCACAGAAACTTATAGCGATGCAACAGAGTCTAGCGTTGCATCAATAGCAACGCTTGTAACTGCAAGTGTGACTGAGTTATCGCAAGACGCGACAGAATCAAGCGCGGTTACGATTACTAATAACCTGGTAACGCTTAACGTCACAGAGATAGCGCAAGACTTCACGGAGTCGGTTAGCGCGACGGTAGCGGGTAAGGTTAGCGCGTTAGTCACAGAATTCACAGCGGATGCGTCAGAATCGTCAACGCTATCAATCAGTGCTAACATAAGCGCAGCAGTAACGGAAATAGCGCAAGACTTCGCTGACAATATCGGCGTTAATGTAGTTAGTAGTTTCACGGTAGAGGTCACAGAAACCACGGTTGATTTCGACGAGGCGTGTTATATCCAGTTGCCAGTTCAGCGACTAGTGGCGCGTAAAACAATTTCAGTAAACAGTAGGCGGAGTGGCACAATTAGGGTTACACGACGCAATCACGTAATAAGGGTTAAATAATGGCACAACGTTCAGTAGCAGAATGCAATGCAGCGCTAGGTGCGAGAAACACGCTAGCAAACGGCGGTTCAGTAGAAATCAGAAGCGGCGCACCCGCTGATATTGACAGCGCGGCAACAGGCTCAGTGCTTGTCACTTTCCCACTAGGTAATCCGGCTTTTGGCGCAGCAAGTAACCGCACTTCTAGCCTAAACCTACCGGCAGCAGTAACAGCGAGCGCAGACGGCACAGGAGCACCGTATCACTATGTATTAAAAGATAGTGGCGGCAATGTACTGCGAAACGGCACGGCAGGCACAAGCGGCACAGGCGGCACAGATATGATTCTAAGCGCTGCAACATGGTCAACTGGTGATGACGTAGAGATTACCGCTTGGACCACATCAGAGGGCAAAGGTTCTAACTAATGCTACACGGCGTCGTTGACCCTTTTAGGTTCGGTGAGCGCATAGTAAACGGTAAAAAGCAGTACGATGCTATAACGCATATTCACTACATAGGAGACTGGGCTTTTGCGGTTGGGTTAACTGACACGCTAAAGCCTAGCCACGTTAAAGAGTTAATTGACAATCTTTGGGGTAACGAGGTTAGAAATTTACTTTATTGGTCAGACGGTCAAATGATAAGGTGGAGGCTGTACGAAAATGAAAGTGGCAAAGTTAGGGCGTGTTTAGATGGGTAATCCAACCAAACGCAAAGGTGCGGGTGATTGGTCTAACGGTAAAACAAGAGGTAGACGAAAGATGCTAACGCCAGAGCAGTTTATGCAAAAGGTTGATGTATATATAGACCAGTGTGGCGAGAATCGCCCCTGCTTGGAAAAAGCCATTCTTCACATGGGCTTTAAGTCTATTCAAACACTGCACGACTACCAAAAAGACCCTTCATACCATGAGGCTGTCGGGTATTTGCGGTTGCAATGCAAAGCTGAAATCAAACAGCAGATTGTTAATGGGCGCGGTGATGCGGGCGCTATCTTCACAGATAAGCAGCTAAGCACAGGCGTACATATGCACGAGTTACGCAATTTAAAAACAGACCTAGAGCGCGTTCAGTACATCCTTGACTGCGCGGCTGAGGGCATGATTAACGAAGACATGATGGCTAAGCTTGTGTCGGCGTACAAGATTAAGTCAGACATTAACCGTCAAGATGAGTTAGAGCGCAAAGTTAAAGAGTTGCTGAGGCTTGCTGGGGTTAGTGAGTAATGCTAGCAACGCTCAGAAAGCGTATTGAAGCTATTGAGCCAATTATTAAGGCGCAAGCAGGCGTTGTGCAAGAAACCGTTTACGGCGTGGTGGATAAAATCAATGATGATGGTTCGCCACACTTTATACGTAAATGGAAAGGCACTATCGGCAACATGCGACCCACTGAAGAAACGCCAACAGTTTACGTCATTGAAAAGCTAGAGCCTCTTATACTCGAGCACAGGAAGTGGAAACTGGTGTATGGCGGCAGGGCTGGTACGAAATCGATAATGGTAATGGATGCGTTAAGCGGCGATGTTAACGCGGTAGGCTCAAAGGTGTTCGCTTTACGTGAACGCATGAAGTCATTGCGTGAGTCTATCTATTCGGGTATCGAGGGTCGCATTAAAGCGTTAAAGTTTGGCGGCTTTCGCTCTGTTCCGTCAAATTGGGAAATACGCCACAAAAACGGTGGTAAAATATCATTTGGTGGTATGCAAAACATCATCGATATGAAGGGTACGTTTGAATACAAGTATTTCTTAATGGAAGAGGCAGCAAGGACCAAGCAATCAACGCTTGATACGTTAGGTCCAACGCTTAGGGGTGTAACAGGCGCAGAAATATGGGCCGTGTGGAACCCTGAATCCTCAAACGACCCAATGAGCCTAGAGTTTATTATCCCGTATCAGTCAACGCTTGACCGTGACGGGATTTACAAAGACGATTACCACATGATTATTAAAGTAGGCTTTGAAGATAATCCGTGGTTTATGCATGACCAGTCTTTGCGTGAAGAATACGAGAAAGATTTAGAGAAGAAAAACGACGGGCGCATGTCAGTAGCTCGTTTTAACCACATATGGCACGGTATGTTTAACGATGATATTGACAATAGCGTTATTAGCGCTGACTGGTTTGATGCTTGCATTGATGCACACAAGAAACTTGGCTTTGAAGCACGTGGCGGTAAGACTTGCGGCTTTGACCCGTCCGATGTGGGCGCAGATGCTAAAGGCTACGCATTACGTCATGGTGTGGTGTTTACTGACGTTTATGAGATTGATGCGCCGGACGCAAATAGAGCCTTTGACATTGCTACACGCGATGCTAAAAATGCGGGTGTTGATTCATTCGGTTGGGATTGTGATGGCATGGGCGCTTTGTTGCGTGATCAAGCGGGGCGTAATTTTGCTGGCACAAAAGTTCACACGTTTATGTACAAAGGTTCGGAATCACCTCATCATCCTGAGTCTACATTTAAAGGTGAAGGTGATTACGGTATACGCGGCAATAAGAAGAATAAAGATGTATTCGACAACAAGAAAGCGCAGAATATAATTAACTTCGCTGAGCGTGTGCGTAAGACATGGGAGGCGGTAACACTTGGCAAATACCACAACCCTGATGAACTGGTTAGCTTTGACAGTGAAACCATACCTGCTAACTTCCTGCAAAAACTACGCTCTGAAGCTTGCCGTATTCCGTTAAAGCCAAGTGACAAGATTAAGTTTTACACAAAGCAGGAAATGCGCAACGGGATAAAGCAGGCAGATGGCAACAAGATAGTTATCCCATCGCCTAACCTGTTTGACGCGGTGGTGCTATCTTTCGACAATAGTGCTAATATAACAACCAACAAGGTTGACAAATCACATAGGCCGCGACCAATGAAGACTATGGGGCGTTAGATGCTAGAGCTAAAACAACTTAAAGACCTGCAAGATAAAGCGTATGAAAGCGGTTATGATACACGCCTCAAAGCAGCAGACGACATGCTTTTCGCGTGGGTTACGCAGTGGGATGATTCATTCCTAGAAGCGTCAGACCTACAAACACGCTTCGAGTTTAATATTATTCGTAAAGCACAGCGTCAAATTCTCACTGACTTGGTGCTTAACCCTATTCAAGTAGACTTTGACCCCGTTGACGACACGTTTGAAGAAGCGGCCGATATTATGGACGGCGCGTATCGTGCTGATATGCGCAACAATAAGTCACAAGAGGCAAAGAAAAACGCTAACCAAGAGTGTGTTGTTTGCGGTGTGGGTGCTTGGCGGTTAAAGACTGAGTATCGAAGTAATCAAGAGGATGACGACAGACAGCGTATATGCCGTGTACCTATTTACGAGGCTAATAACCGCGTGTTTTGGGACCCTAATGCTAAGTTAATGGATAAATCTGACGCTCGTTATGTTGCAGTGTTAGAGCCGTTCACTAGTGACGGTTACGAACAGTTATGCGAGGACTTAGGTGTTGAGTGTGAACATCCTTCAAGCTTTAGCGAGCCTGAGCAGTCTTATGTATTCCCTTGGCTAGGTAGTAGTGACGAAATCAACGTTGTTTACTTCTATCACCGTGAACTGAAAAAGGTCAAGTATTACACTTTTTCAGACGAGTTTGGTAATCGCCGCATTATCAGCGAGGACGATTTACCAAACGAAGAAGACAGCCTAGCCGAAGATGGTTATGACTTAGATAGCGAGAAAGACATTAAGCGCTTTGTCGTTACTGAGTACATCGCGTCAGGTAGTCAAATTCTATCTAGCAAGCGCATTGCGGGCGAACACTTGCCTGTTGTGCCTCAGTACGGTGAACGCCAATTCGTTGAAGGTGAAGAGCATTACGAGGGCATTGTGCGACTTGCGAAAGACCCACAGCGTTTGCGTAACTTCCAAATGTCCTACTTGGCTGACATTGTTTCACGTTCGCCGCGTCGCAAGCCTATCTTCACTGATGAGCAGATAAGCGGCTACGAGGACATGTATCAACTAGGCGGTGCTGATAACAACTACCCGTACCTTAAACAGAACCACTTTGACAGTGAAGGAAATCCGCTACCTATTGGCGCGGTAGGCGAAATTCCAAACCCTGATGTACCACCTGCACTAATGCAGTCAATCATGGAGTCACGCCAAGCGGTTGACGACGTAGCAAGCCCAGGTTTACCGCAAGATATTACTGACCCTGATTTGTCGGGTAAAGCGGTCATGGCGCTACAGAAGCGCTTAGACATGCAATCTTACACGTATCAAGACCACCACAAGTTTGCTATGCGGCGTGATGGTGAGATATACGCCTCAATGTTCCGTGACATTATGGATAGCGAGCAAGAGATTACGCTAGTGCAGATGGATGGCACAAGTTCACGCGAAGTTATCAATAAGTCAGAGATTGACTGGACAACGATGGAAAGCAAGGTCGTTAACGATGTGCGCAAGATGCAGTTTGAAGTATACGCGGATATTGGTCCGTCTTTCGAATCTGTTAAGCAGCAAACACGCGAAGAGTTGAAAGAGTTAATTAACGGTATGCCTCCAGGTACACCTATTCATTCGTTACTAATGAATAAGTACCTAATGTTACTAGATGGCGCAGACATGGACGACGTACGCGATTACGCACGCCAGCAATCAATACTTGCTGGATTCATGAAGCCGCAAACGCCAGAAGAAGAGCAGATGTTGCAACAGGCGCAGCAGAATCAACAGCCAGACCCTAACGCACAACTAGCAGCAGCGGAGGCGCAGGCACGCATGATGGAAGGGCAAGCGGCGATACAAAACGAGCGCAACGACGCGCAGAAGATTGCTATTGACCAGTTTAAGGCTGAGACTGATAGACAATTTAGAGCGCAGCAGTTGATTATTGAAGCTAAAAAGGTAAACGCTGATATCAGCAACAAGCAAGTCGAATCAGCTAACAAGCTAATCGAATCACGCATGAGAATGATGCAGGGGAATCAAAATGCCATGTAAAAAGAAAAGTTACGGCGGTAAAGGTAAGAAGGGGCGTTAAGCCCCTATTAAACCTAAAACAATCAGCCAAAAAATAAAGCAGACTAAAAACTTAAAAACAACTTCCTCTTCATCAGGCTTCACAACTCAACCCCACATTCTTTCATCAGCTTGTTAAACTCAGCCCTAGCGCGTTTCTCTGCTAGGGTCTCACTTTGCACTTTCTTTGCTGCCTTGCGTATCTTGCATTCACGCTCGTAGTGTTGGCGCTATTGTTTTAGCGTTTGTTCGTTCATTTTCTCACTCCCTTATACCTAAACCCCAACACACGACAAACATACTCAACGCTTACTTTCTTAATCAGCGCAATGTTTTGAATGCTGTAACCATCTATCCAGCGTTGTTTTATTTGTTCCTGCATATCTATCTCCCATCTAATTAATCGACCCGTCAAAACTAACACCAATAGCCATACGTTGACAACTCTGACCAGTTAGACGTACACTAGCATTACTCGTATATGTCCGAGTGTAGACATAGTTTTTTATCGTTATCACTACGAGGATTAAAAGTGACTAAAGAAATTTCATTACGCGAGCTGAAAGCGCAAAACGCGGGTGAAGTTGAGGCAGAAACGCAAGAAACCGAGGTTGAAGAAACCCAGGTAACGCTAGACCCTGTTGAAACTAAAACCGAAGAAACAGAATTAGAGCAGGAATCTGATGAAGAGGAAAGCGAAGAAAGTTCTGTTGAAGTTGAAAGCTGGATGCAAGAGGATTCGAAAGAGTCAGAAGATGGCGGCTTTAAACCAAGTCCAGAAGCGGCAGCGGTGCGCAAAAAGTACAAAGCGCGACTGTCACAGAGGGATGAGGAGTTAGAGCGTTTAAAGGCTGAGAATGAAGCTTTAAAATCAGGTAGTCAGGCTAAGCCGCAAGAGGCGCTACCTCCACGGCCAAAGCTTGAAGACTTTGATTATGACGAAGCTAAGCACGAAGCAGCACTAGACGAATGGTACGACAAGAAAGCAGAGGTGAAAGCCAAGTCTGTTTATCAGTCAAGCCAGACAGAGGCGCAGCAACGTGAAGCGGCTGAACGTCAACAAAAAGCTTTAAATGATGCTATCGAAAGCCATTACACACGCGTGGCGAAATTGGTAGAAGACGGCAAAATCAGCGAAGAGAGGTACACTCAAGCAGAGGACGTCGTTATTAAATCGCTGGATAATGTCAGCGGTGGTAAGGGGCAGGATATTGCAAAGCACCTTATTAAAACTCTTAATTCAATTGGTGAGGGCAGTGAAAAGGTAATGTATCAGCTAGGTGTTAATAGCACCAAGCGTGACCGATTGATTGAGCTAATGCAAAGCGACCCTAGCGGTTTAGCAGCGGCTACATTCTTAGGTCAGTTACAGTCTACCATTTCCAGCCCCGTTAAACGTAAATCGTCAGCGCCTAAACCTATGGCAGACGTAAAAGGCGATGCAGGCGGCAGCACTAGAGCGGATAAGATGCGCAAGCAGTATCAAGGCTCTACTGATATTCAAGCCCGTATCAGCTTAAAACGTCAAGCTAAAGCGAAAGGCTACGACACAACTAACTGGTAAAAACTATGGCTAATTCAGGAAAGATTGCAGAGGTTCTATTCGAGAACGCTCTAGATACATACGAAGACCAAACAATGATGGTCGATAAAACTCAGGTATTCGAGCCAGAAGGCGGCACGATGCAAAATGCGGGTAACGTTATTTGGCGTCCGTATGACCAGCACGCACCTGTACTCGATGGCTGGGACTTAACAGGTCAAGAGCAAGGCATTATCGAAACGACTTACCCAGCGTTTCTTGGTACGCCTAAGAACGATTTCGTTCAACAGCGTGCAGATGACTTGCGTGATACGACTTTCTGGCAGCGTCGCGGTGCAGCTTCTGGTCGCCAACAAGCGAACGAGCTTAACAAAGCACTAGCTAACCTGGTTAAAACAACTGGTTCATTACACTACCGCAGTAACGCTACTTCTGGCTTTGACTTCATCAGTGAAGCTCAAACCATCTTGAACGAGCGTCAAGGTACACACACTGAGCGCTGCTTTGTTATGAATGACCGTGATAGTCAATTCTACGCGCAAGACTTAGCAGGTCGTCAGACTGTACAAGGTCGCCCGGAAGAAGTATGGAAAAAAGGCATGATTGCTAATAACGTCGCAGAGTTTGACGTTTATACTGGCTCATTCCTTCCAACGCTTGCAGGTGGCGCATCGCCTGATACAACTGTAACGGCTAACCTATCGTTTAAACCAGAAGGCGGCTCTGTTGACCCAGCGACTAGCGTTGTAACTAACGTTGACCACCGTGAAGCGGTTATCCCTGTTGCGGCTTCTGGCTCTTACAATGTAGGTGACAAGGTTACGCTAGGCGTTAACGCTGTCGGTTTAGCCGATAAGACTGATACAGGCCAGTTAATGACGTTCACCATTGTAGCCAAGCCATCAGCGACTAGTATTAAGGTTTATCCTAAGCCTATCGCTCTTGACGACGGTGCACTGACTGAAACAGAAAAGGCATACGCTAACGTTGATACTACTATCGTAAGCGGTTCGACTGTTGCGCGTGTTAACACTGACGCTTCTGTGAAGACTAACCTGTTTTGGGATAAGGATTCGATTGAAGTGGTTGGCGGTACAATTCCAGCGGATTTGATGAAGCAGTACGACGGAATGGAAGTTATCCGTGAGACTCTTCCTAACGGCTTGAATATGTACATGATTTACGACGCAAACATGGTTAACATGAATCTTCGCTATCGTTTATTCACATGGTACGGTCTAACCAACAAGGACCCATCGCGTAACGGTGTAGCTGTACGCTTTTAATCGTTAAGTGATAAGCAAAACCCCGCCTAAGTGCGGGGTTTTTTAGTTAGCGCTATATCAAGAATAAACCAGATTAAAGCTACAAAAAGTATTAATGGGGATAATACGAATTTACCAAGAATGTTTAAAGAAGAGTCTTTCCCATAGCAAGCTGCTAAAACTTCTAACCCTGCGTTTTTACTTATATCCATAATTTATGCCTCATTTGTTAATTTCAAGCGAAGTGTAGTACACTAAGCATACGAAACAAATCCGACCAGTGTGAGGGAATTATGTCAGCACTTCTTTATAAACTCGTAGATGGTGAATTAATTCAAGAGCGCGTTAACCCTGTTGATGTGGCTAACTTGCTAGAAAATGGTTACTTCGCCAATCACGAAGAGGCGAAAGCCGATACCAACGAAACGGGCAAATTGAGTAATGACGAAATCCGCGAAGCAGCAAAAGAGGCGGGTATCGAGAATTACGACAAGGCCCAAATCAAAACACTCAAAAAGAAGCTAGGCTATGAGTAAAACCAAAGGCGAAATCGTCAGCGCGGCATTTCGCAAGGCGACCATATCAGGCATAACCTCGCAGCCAACAGGCGATGAATTGGCGGGTGCAGTTGAAACGCTTGAAGATATGATGCGTGAGCTTGAAAGCAAAAACGCATGCTTGCCTTATAACTACGAAGACGAGCCATGCCTGTCAAGTGAAAGCAACATACCTCAGCAATGGTATCACGCTGTGCAATCACGTTTAGCGGTATTGCTTTGCAGTGACTACGGTATTCAGCCAAGCCAAACACTAACAGGTCAAGCGCGTCAAGCATGGACAAGCATGATAGGCAAACTCACCAAGCCGAAACAAATCGGACAAACGCGACGTATGCCGCGTGGTAGCGGTAACACATTCAGAGCGCCGCTATGGGTGCGTTACTATCAAAGTGAAACGAAAGCGCCAATTAATTGCGACACCATCAGAATTAAAGTTGGTGAAACGTACCCGCTCGATGTTAGCTTTGACGGGTGGCTGGCAGATGGTGAGACTATTCAATCATACGCTATCACTGAAAACTCGGGCGGCGTGACGATTACGCAAGACCAGTTAAGCGAAGATTTACAAGCGGTTGAGATTGTCGCGCAAGGCAAGAGCGCAGGCGCTGGCTTTATTGTGGTTTCAATCACTACTACATTGCAGCGTAGTTACCCCGAAAAGGTTTGGTTTGAAGTGAGTGAGGTTTAATGATTCCACTAATCAAAGGTCAACGCAAAAGCAACTACGACTACCGCGACAATCTACCCGTAAACATGACAGCGGTTGTGTCACAGATTGAGGGTGATACGGGTTATCTGTTAGCGCATGACGGGCTAACTGAGTTTGGCACGGTGTCAGGCGTTGCGCGCGGCGGTTACTTCAACGAGCGATTAAACCAACACTTTCGTGTTAGTGGCGATTTGTTACAGTCTATAAGCACAAACGGCGAAGCGACTGATTTAGGTAACATTGCGGGGCAAGGTACAGTTTCTTTTGCTGAATCATTCAATAGTCTAGGCATTGTTGCGGGTGGTCGTTTATATCTTTATGACGCAGCAGGGCTTGAAGAGGTTACGGACAGTGACTTAGGCGTGCCCATCGATTTAACATGGTTTCGCGGCATCTACGTGATGACAGACGGCGAGTATCTTTACAGCACAAGCCTAGCCGATGAAACCGAAATCAGACAGCTTGATTACGTATCAAGTGAATTTTCAGCGGACCCTATTAAGGGCCTATTAAGAACAGACAGCAATCAGATAGTAGCGTTTAACCGTTACAGTACAGAGTATTTTTATTTCAATGCGAACAGTGATGTTAATGCTTCGCCGCTTCAAGTTATCGACGGTAAATCTAATCGAATTGGTATTGTTGGGACTCATTGCAAATGCTTTCTTGATGGCAATATCTTTATTCTAGGCGGGCGCAAAGACGAAAGTCCGTCAATCCACATTTTAAACGGCGCAAATGAGGCGACTATTGCAACGCGTGAAGTTGATAAAATCATCAGCAAATACACTGAGTTGCAACTATCCAGCGTAGTGCTAGAAGATAGAACCGTTGACAGGGATAAATTATTAATCGTTCACTTGCCCAATGAAGTGCTTCTATACAATCACACGGTAGGGCAGCAGATGGGCGCTAGTGCTGCATGGACGTTTATTAAAACGGGTGACAATAGCCATTGGCGTGGCATTTACGGCGTGTTTGATTCGCGCATAGGTAAATGGATTTACGGTGATAAGCAGGAGTCGAAACTAGGCTATCTAGACCAGCAAAGCTTTGCGCAGTACGGAGAGGAGCAAGAGGCGTTGATTTACACGCCTATCATTCCAGCGAAGCGCGTGAGTATTAATCAGGTTGAATTGGATACGATACAAGGCTATGCAGACCCCGCGATAAGCGTAGCAATGTCACTATCTTACGATGGCGTTAGTTGGGGCGAAGAGCATTGGACAGTGGTAAGTAAACCTGATAACTACAACACGAATTACATTATTCGTCGCTTGGGTTACGTGGCGCAATCTTTCAGTATGCGCTTTAGGTTTATCAGTAAAAGCAAAATGGCATTTTCAGGGCTAACCATCAATGATAGATAATATCCCATCATCCATGCAAAAGCTTCTCACACTTGGCGATATTGCAAGCGCTCAGAAGGGCGTCAAGGACGAAGATTACTTTCAACTAAAGCGTGACTATCAGAATTTAATAAATGCCGTTAGCGCGTTAATGGTGGCTATTAATGGCGGTGAGTTTAGCCCGTTATCTGGCAGCGGCGACCCTAACGGCGTTGTGACTGCTAATTACTCGCTGTTATACATAGACACCGACGTAAACCAGCTTCACTACAACCAAACCTACGGAGAGAAAACCGGATGGATTGCGTTATAATCGACAAAGAACAGTTTGTTGAAGTGTTCGGGCGTGAAACCGAAGAGCATGCTAGTTATTACAGTTTTGGTGGCGTTGTTTTTTCAGCGGTTAAGCGCGGCGGGGCAGTAGTGACGCACGTAGGGTGTAAGCGTGAAAACATGCGTAATTTGCGTGAAGCGTGCAAGCGTTATATCAATTACATGCTTACAACGTTCGGATGGTGTAAGATGGTGGTAGCAACGGTTGACTTGAAACGTCAATCAGTGATTAACCTTTGCCGCAAACTGGGATTCATTGATACAGGTGATTTTGAGTTTGAACATGGCATAGCTAAAATAATGGTGAAAACAAGATGAGTTTTGTAGGTGACTTCATAGGCGATATTACAGGCGCTAATAAGGCGGCTGATGCATCCCGCGAGGCGTCAGAGTTAAGCGCAGGGTTTCAGCGTGAGGCGCTGGATTATCTCAAAACGAGCCAAGCGCCATTATTAGAGGCGCAGCAATTCGGCTTATCCGGTTTAATGGATTACTTTGGCGGCAATCAACAAGGTTTGGTTGACCAAGCGATGCAATCGCCTTACTACCAGTCAATGCTTGCACAAGGTGAAGAAGCAACACTACGCAATGCAGCAGCGACAGGTGGCTTACGCAGCGGTACAACACAAAACGCATTGGCGGCTAACAGTCAGAATGTGCTCAATAGCGCAATCGGGCAGCAGCTAGGCGGATTGCAAACACTGGCAGGATTCCAACCCAATACGGCAGGTGTAGCACAAGCTACGGGCAATATCGGTAACACGTTAGCGCAAGGCATTACAGCAGGCGCACAAGCACAGCAAGCAGGCATGGGGCAGTTTCTTGGTCTTGGTGGCTCAGTGCTTCAAGGTATGGCTGCGGGTGGTACTGGTTTATTCTCTGATGTTCGGTTAAAAGACGACGTTAAGAAGGTTGGTAAGGTTAACGGCTATAACTGGTATTCATGGAAGTGGAACGACTTGGCTGAGGGTCTTGGCCTTAAAGGTGAATCGCAAGGCGTGCTTGCACAAGAGGTTGAACAGGTTAAGCCAGAATTAATCGGTGAGTCGCAAGGATATAAAACAGTCAACTATGAGGGGATTGTATAATGCAACAGGGTAATCCTTTTTACGTTTCACCATTAGGTGGCTTAGATTTAGGCAAAACCGTTGGCGGCATCTATAACGCTTACAATCAGCGTCAGGCTATTGATGAGCAAAAGGGTGTGCAGCAGGCTCAACAAAAAGAGATTCAAGAGCTAGCTATGGCGATGCAAAACGGCGATATGCAAGCTGGGCAAACGCTTTACGCTAAATATCCTGACTTAGCCGCTAAAGTTGATGCAGGCATGAAAATTCAAGATGAAAGACAGCTTGAGCAAGTGCGAGGTTTTTACGAAAGGCTTGCAGCCATCCCGACAATACAAGGTAAGCGCGATTACTTGAAGCAGACTGCTGGTAAGACGCCTTTTACAGCAGATGACGAACTACTAGCAATGAGCGATGAGGAGCTAGAGCGAAGCTTTAACGTCACTGCGCCTCGCTATTTGAGTAAAGAGCAGTTGGCGGCGGTTGGTGGTACAGGTTTGACAACCAAGGAGCAAGCAGATATCGATATCAAGAAAGAGGCTAACGAGTTACGCAGGCTTGAAATAGAACAGCGCAACTTAGACCGCCAGATTTCTCGCGAAACTAATGAGTTAAAGCGGCAGGAGTTGGAATCTAAGCTAGAGGCAAATAAGGTCGCGCAAGAGCAAAAGAAGCGCGACACAGTGGCGCAACAAGAAAGCACTATTGCCAGATTCGACAATGCACTTAATACAATTAATAAGATTGAGAGTTCGCCAGGGTTTAGCGCGGCAGTTGGCGCAAGATTGCCTTTTGTTGACCAGTTGCCAGGGTCAGAAGCGCAAGAAACAATCGGCTTAATTGATACACTAAAAAGTCAATCATTCTTGAATGAAATAGGGCAAATGAAAGGCATGGGTGCGCTATCTAACGCAGAAGGTGCAAAGCTTGAATCTGCTATATCGTCTTTAAACAGAGATATGAAAGAGGATGCCTTTAAGCGGTCACTGCAAAGTATACGCGATTACTTCACAGTAGCGAAAGAAAGAGCGCGCAAGCAAATGGGTGTTGAGCCAGAAGCGCAACAGACTCAAACCAACACAGTTAATTGGGCTGACCTATGAATGTGACACTTCCAAACGGAAAGATTATTGAAGGCGTACCAGATGGAGCAAGCAAGGATGAAATAGCGATGAAGGCGATTAGCGCCGGATTAGCTACGCGTGAAGATTTTGTGATGCAACCAGAAATCGACCCTTCAACGCTAACCGAAATAGCCAGAGCGCCGGAGTTAAACGAAGCTTCATTACCAGCGTTTAAGGCCGGTTTAGGTTTCTTATTGGCAGACGATGACGCAAGCGCCGCGCAGATTATCAAGCAACAGTTTGGTGTTGATGCGCAAATACGCGATGTAGGCGGTAAGCAAGTTATTACCCTGCCTAGCGGCGATTATGTGTTAAATCAAGAGGGCTTTTCAGCCACTGACGTAGCAAAGGGTTTAGCCAAGTTTCTGCAATTCACGCCAGCGGGTCGGGCGGGTACGGTTGCGGGTGCGGTTGGCGCTAACGCATTAACTCAGGGCGCTGGCGACTTGGTTGAACAAGCGCTAGGCGGTGAAGACATGCAAATTGAGGACAGCGCATTGACTGGCGCTTTAGGTGGCGCATTTAAAGCGGGTGAAAACGTTATCGGTAACGTTTACCGCTATCTGCGAGGTGCGCCTGCAAGTGATGTTGTGGAGCAGGGCGCTAAACAGGGCGTGCCTGTAATGACTAGCGATGTTTTACCACCTAGCACTTTCGCGGGCAAGATGGCGCAGCAGACAGCGGAGAAAATACCCTTAGCTGGCACAGGTGCGGCGCGTGAGATTCAGCAGGATTTCAGAAACCAAGCCGTTCAAGAGGTTGCGGACAAATACGGCACTTTTAGCTATAAAGCAATACTTGACTCAATGAAGGCTCAACAAGGGCGCGTAAAGGGTGCGGCAGGTAGAACGCTTGAAGCGACTGGCAACAAGCTTGATGAGGCTGGCGAGATTCCACTTACTAACACGCGTGAAATTATCGACCAAGTTAAAACAGAGTTAGGTAAAGAGGGTGTTATCCGCTCAGAGGGTGCTATTGATGATTTATCTAAATTGGTAAGCGCCTTTGACGAAGCGCCGCAAACATTCACTAGCCTAAAGGAAAACCGCACAGCATTTAGAGATATTATTGCAGGTGCAGACAAACCAGAGCGCTCACAATTACCAAGCAGAGCAAAGGCGTTGTTGCAGCAAGTGAACAAAGCCATGTCTGATGATATGGAATCATTCGCCAAGTCGAATTTAACGCCTAAAGAATTTGCATCATGGAGGAAGGCTAACAAAATTTACGCAGACCAAGCGGAGATGCTTAAAAAGTCAAAGCTTAAAAATGTACTTGATAAAGGTGATGTTACACCAGAGTCAGTCAAGCAGTTAATTATGAGCAAGAACCCTAGTGAGCTAAAACTTGCTTATAACAGCATGACGCAATCAGGCAAGCAAAACGCGAGAGCCGCGATTGTTTCAAATATCGTTGATAATGTATCGAAACGCGCTGGCGGAATAACGCCTAACGCTTTTGCAACTGAAATGAAAAAGTTTCAGCCTCAGATTAACACCTTCTTCAAAGGTGAAGAGCGCAAGCAGTTGGAAGGTTTGCAAAGGTTGTTAGATGCGACACGTAGAGCGCAAGATGCAGCGGTTACAACGCCAACAGGTCAACAGGTTTTAGGCGCTGGCACATTAGCTGCAGCAGCTACAGACTTAGGAGCAACAGTCCTAACAGGGGGCACAGTAGGAGGTATAGCAAGGCTTTACGAATCTGCGCCTGTTCGTGACTCTTTACTAAGGCTTGCCTCTGTTCCAAAAGGCTCAACCCAGTTTGAGAAAGCTTTGCTTGACGCGCAGACAGCACTGAACGCGCTCGCTCAATCTGAGCGCTCGAAGCAATCGGAACAAGAATAGCCCCTAGAATTAGTATTAGTGCAATAGTCATAGTATTATTGAATATAGCACAACGTTTAAAGGTAAACCAATGGCAGGCACAATATTAAACAACACAGCAGTTTCACCGGAAAGCCTTTTAAGGGTTACCAATCCTTATGAGTATTTCGCAGACCCCGAAAAACCCAAAGCGTTAGCAGGTGGAGAAGTTTATTTTGGCTTACCAACGTATGACCCAGTGCAGCCAGAAAACCGCAAGCGCGTTTACATTGCACAGGAAGATGGTGAAACGATAGCGATTAACCAGCCTATTAGTTTAGGTAATGGCGGCGTACCTACTTACAACGGTTCGCCCGCTATCCTTCTTGTCGATGGTCCTTACTCGATGAGAGTGCTAGATAAAAACGGTGCTAGTAAATACTATGCGCCCAAGGTTAACCAGTTATCTAGCGCTGAGATTGGCACGCAGCCACGCACTGAGATTTTAACGCTAACGGCAGGGCAAGAGTCTGTCACTTTCTCAAATGTTGATGTAAGTACGGCTGTGTTTGATATTGCGGGCAATGATGTAGACGACGGACCATTATTCCGTGATACACATTACGCGATTGCAGACGGTGGTGCGGGTGTTATCACTTTATTGCAAACCTACCCAGCAGGTACGCAGATTCGAGGCCGCCAGTTTGCGGCAGATGATGCAACGTCAACTAGCGTTACAACCAACCTAAGACGCTACACGTTTAAAGACTTAGCAACGGCAAAGGCTGCTCCACTGAAAATAGACGATGTGGTTGAGTTGATGGATTTGGACGCGGGTGGCGATGAAAATGGCGCTTTGCGTTACCTAGTGGTAGATGAAAACACAGGCGCAGATGATGGGCTTAACTTCATTACGCTGGATAACAATCTGCAACTCAAAATGTATCGATTTAGGCAGCGCTTAAAATCATTCAGTGAAACGGAGCAAACCGTTTTACCTACTGGCACTGAGTTGATTTTAGATGCAAGTATATCTAGTTTCTTCAAAGTTACGCTAGACAGAAATATTACTGATGTTCGCATCGTGAATGAAAACCCGATAGCTACCAACACAGTGACACTCAAAATTAGACAAGGCGGCGCGGGCAGCTACACTGTTGCTTTCCCATCTACCGAATGGGGAAGTGCAGGCGCACCAACTATTACGCAGGTAGCAGCGAAAGAGGATATTGTTGTTATTGCTAAACTTGCCAACGATAGGCAGTTAGGCTCTGTGTTTGGGCAGGGGTACAACTAATGCTAGGAATTGCTAAAGGGGCGGGCGGGTATCAATCCCCGCCGCCTCCTACTGATGTCAAAGTTAATATATCACCCTCTTCTTTTGTTGGCGTTTCTTCTAACGGCTCATACACTTCACCTTACTTTAGAGCGTCAGTAAGTAACGGCGTCGGGCCGTTTCAATACTCGTGGTCAATAGATGAGGGTGAAATACTATCCCCAAGTGACTCAAAAACACGTTTCAGACTGTCAGGATATAACGCATTTAAGGCTACTGTGTTAAGATTAACCGTAACCGATACGGGCGACAGTAATAAAACGGCAAGTGCTACGGCAAATGTCAGTGTTTCTTTTGAGGACTTTGGGTTATGAGAAAATACTTCAACAGCGTCGTAGCTAAGTTTGACACCACAGCAAGCGGTAACGCGGCGACTGGCACGACGATAACCGTTAGAGATAGGGCGACAGGCGTAAAAGCGCCATTATTTTCAGATGATGGCGTTACACCAAAAACAAACCCGTTTACCGTAGATAGCAACGGCAACTACGAGTTTTATGTTGCTGATGGGCGTTACAATATCATTCAAGATGAGGGCTTGCCGTCAGAACTTGCGCAAAACGATATAAGCATATTTGACATTGAAGCCTACCTTGCTCCAGCAGGCGACGCGGCTTTTGTTGCGACCACGCTAACCCTGGTTAACTCAAACTTTAACTACAAAGAAGGTACGGTACTTTCTTCGCTTGGCTTTGAAACCACTAGCGATGGTGGGAATGGCCAATGGGTTAAATCGGAATTTACTGGCACGCCAAGCCAAACGCCAGCGCAAAGAGGTAGCGCAACACTAACAGACGCACGCGGCGCAGTGTGGCAATACGTAGACACGCTAGGCATGTTGAATGTGGCCGCTTTGGGCGCTAAAGGCGACGGGGCGACTGATAACGATTTAGTTTTCATTGCAGCGGCTAACTCAGGATTGAAGCATCATAGGCTTATCAGTGGTACATACCTTTGCAGAAACTACCCCTTAACAAGTGATTTTTGCTTAGAGGGCATGGCGGGCGATAGACCAGTATTAAAATTGCGTAACGCGGGTAATGGTACGCTCATCTACGGTGAAGACGTCACTAACGTAACCATCAGAGATTTAGTGGTTGACGGGAATAAACTTAATCAGACAATTGGCGCGGGTAATAACTGGCGCGGGATTTACTTCTTAGGTGCTTGCTCAAACATCGATATTGAAAACGTAACGATTAAAAGCACAGTTGACCACGGATTGTTTTTCTCTAACGGCGGTTTTCCTGCTAACGAGTGTGGGAAAGACAGCACAGTTAGAAACGTCATTGTTACTGATTGCGGCTCACAGGCTCACATTGATGCAGGTGGCGCAGGTGGAACAGGCATGGTTGGCGGTCAACTGTCTACGGCGTTTATCGCTTGCGTAGCTTATGGCAACCATTTAAACGGCTTCAAGAGTAATGCAACTTTCACTAACTGCATTGCTTACTCAAACACTGGCGGTGGCTGGGAAACGGGCTTTGGCTCACCTGCCACAACACAAGCAAAGTGGGTAGAGTGTTCAGCTATTGATAACGGCGGCACAGGCTGGCGCAATCAGGGTGAAGGCGACGATCTAACATGGGTTGGGTGCGTTGCGCGTGGCAATGGTCGAGCAGGTATATTGCTATTAAACGCGGTTAGCCGGGCTACGATAACGGGCAGCTGGTTTATTAATAACGGTCAACTATCTGGCACTGAATCTCGTAGTGACACAGAGGGTTTTGACGGAATAACCATTACAGGTACGAGCGCAAACCCCGATAATATTATTATTGACGATTGCCAGTTTTACGACAACCAAGCCACAAAAACACAGGAATACCATATTTACATGCGCAAAGAAGCGCCAAACGTAGCAATCAGCGATAACAACACGTTTGGAAGCGCCAAGATACAGCCGTTTTACGCTGAGTTGGATGCAGCGGCGTCTAATGTAAAAGTGGGTAAATGCTTCGGCTTGTCTACCTACGTCAACAACGTGACCGCTACAACTGCGACAGGCTCTACAGGCTCAATCACCATCACTGACCATACAGTCGATGAGCGCTCTTTGCTTTCTGCAACCAGGCTGCGCTTTACTGCTACTGGCGATGTATCGGGCACTAACGGAACTAAGTCAATTCGCTTACAAGTGGCTGGCGCGGTTGAAAATCTAGTAACCATTGCCGCACCAGACGAGGTGGCGTATTACATAGAGGCTGAGATTGTGCGCCATGCGTCAAGCGCTTACGTGCAATACAAATGCTTTGTGGAAGGGCAGGCAACGCAAGACGGGCTATTAAAAACAGCGGTATCATTTAGCGACGCTTTAACAATACGCACAATCTGCCAACTTGGTAGCGCATCAGACTCAGTAACACAGCAACGCTTTACATTGGAGCAAGTTTAAATGAAAAGATGGTCAACAGTAGTAGACTTTATAGTATCAGGTAAGACGCCAACCAGTGAGACTGTTGCTAGTTTTGAGGGGTGGAGCGCAAAAGGCGATGGCGGCGAATCGCTGTGGGTTAAAACTGGCAACACAGCAACCGCCTCACAGTCACCAATGGACAGAGGTGACAACCGATTAACGGATAAGCAGGGTGTTGAGTATGCGCCAACCAAAGGAACAGTTTTTTATTTTGACGGTGCAAATCAGTGGTTTCCTTCGCCGTTTGGGGATTCTGGCTTCGGTCTTTATCAATTTAACGGTGCTGATTGGGATTTCTACGAGATAGGCAATCAGCCAGAAGAAAGCACAACAACAGACGGATTAATTAACGGACTTCGGGCTTACAACGAAGGCGACGTAATCACCACAACAGGCTTTAGCGTTGCAGGAGATGGCGGTGCAGGCTCATGGGTTGCTACATCGACAACAGGCTTAACGCCTAGTCAGACGCCAGCAGATAGAGGCGCGGCTGAATTGGTTGATGCAACGGGTAGGTTGTGGCGCTATGCGGGCGAATCGGTCAACCCGATACAGGTTGGCGCGAAAGCTGACGGCTCAGACGATACGGCATTTATTCAACTGTGCTTTAATTCTGGTTTGAGCGTTAAGCCATACGGCGGGAAAGTTTATAAATGCTCTGATTTGATAGCTATAAACAACATGGACATTGATTTAACTGGCGACACGTTGGACGCTAGGAGTATAGATTTTACTGGTGTGTCAGGCGCAAAAATCAAAGGCGCGTCTTTTATTTATAGCGGCGTAGATGCTTCTTATTTGTGGATGGATTTAGACGGCTCATCTGATTGTGAGTTTGATAAGTGCGTATTCACAGGGCTACCAAGTAGCGCTTTAGCATCCATCCACCTTTCAAGTGGGGCGTTTAACAACAAATTCGAGCGATGCGAGTTTTACGACTGTGAAACATCTGCTATTGCAATAGACGGCTCATCTGATGGCGTTAAGCCAAAGTCGAATAAGGTTATCGGATGTAGGTTTGAGGGTGGTGCGTTTGGCGTAAGGATGAATAATTGTAGCGATAATACGTTATCAGGCAATTACACCATAGGCGGAACTGGCATTGAGTTGATAGGTTTGCAGTTTGCCGCTAATTATAATGTCATATCAGACAATATCGCGCAGCTTACTGGCGATAACGGAATATCAATAAGCGGTAGTTATAACACCGTGACGGGGAACATCTGCAAAACGAACGACAGGGCAGGGATATGGATTTGGGGTGCGTTCAATACAGTGACAGGCAATGTATGCACCAACAACACTCAGGCTGGTGGACTATGGGCGGGGATTGGCGTGTCTGCAAACTTTGGCGGCACTGGTCAGTTTAACGTCATTACTGGTAATACACTTGATGATACCCAGCCTGCGCCAACGCAGCCTAATAGCTTGCGCTTTTCTGGCAGTGCATACACAGATTGGGCGCAAGGGCAAAGCATAGATACATCAAGTGGTAATGTTTATCGCGTTAGCGGCCTTAACCTGTATATCGCAACTAACAGCGGCACGACAGGCGCGACAGCTCCAACCCATACAAGCGGAACGGTTACGGATGGCGGAATCTCATGGAGATATGTAAACACCTTTGTGAATGAAGCTGACTCTTCGTTTAATAGGGCGCACCCTAACAGCATAGGTAGGTCATCATCTAACGCGGTTGTTGATGCCACATTGAAAAATAAGTACAACTCGCAAAATGAGAGCGTTTTAGATAAGACGCTAAAAATAAACACGGACTCAAATACGGCATTTATTTCAGCCGATGGACTTGCTTCAGATATTGACTTAAAACTCAATGTTAAAGGTGGCGGTAAGTTGTCATTTGGTACACACGAATCTTTAAGCGGTCAATCCGTAACAGGATTTATAAGGATAAAGGACGCGTCAGGAGTGCAAAGGCTTTTAGCGGTTGTGAGTTAAGATAAAAACAAGCCCCTTTAATTATGGGCTTTTTTGTGCTACCGTTACATGAAATTTATGACAATGAGGGCAAGGCAATGACAACCAAGACTAAAGGGCGTGGCAAAGGTAGCGGTAACACTAAACCAAAGTAATGCTTGACGTAATTATACTGTCTCTGCTTGTTGTTATAATGGGCGAAATAAAGACTAGAGACAGCCTAATTATTGCCATCTGCGCGGGTGCGTCAGTCTTATATTCAAGTTTGGATATTTGGGTGTATCACCCTGCGTGGATTAATCACCTAACAGTTACGCTAATATTCATCCCTGCTTTAATTCTTGTCACCACTTCTACCGTTTTCTTTAGCGTGTTATCCTTCGCGCTTCTGCATTTCTTTACTTCAATCGAGTACGGGGTTTCTGATAGTAGCAATTTTTTTATAGAAAATTTTGCTTATTATTCAAGCGCCTTATACTTCTGTATAATGGTTGCATTGTGCTATGACCGCCATAATTACGATTACAGTAAAACTGCTCAGTTGGGCAATAGTTGGATTATTAATTTATGTCGTCATTACATACAAGCTACCAGAACTACGAAACGCAAAAAAGGACAAAAAAACCGATGCTAGTCGAATGGATACTAAAGATAAGTGATTACGGAGATGCTGCTATCAGCAAAGCCGTTCACCACTTCGGTGTTTATGTTGGCATCGGTGGAGGGACGGCTACTTATGCAGCGAGTCAAGTTATAGATAAAACCGAAGTTAATGCGTGGGCAGCATTCGCGCTGGAGTACGGCGGGATTGTTACCTTGGTGGCTGGTGTGATACTGGCTATAAAAAACTTATCCGAAATAGTGCTATCATGGACTAAAGCCTATTGGGAAAGAAAGGATAAACAGAATGAGCAATTACCGCCTGAGTAAAACCAGCCTAAGAAACCTTGATGGCGTGCACCCCGAATTAATCGAAGTCGTAAAGATGGCAATTCAAATCACCAAAGTAGATTTTGGTATCCCCTCAACTGGCGGATATCGAACCGAAGAAACGCAACATAAACTATTCAAAGACGGTAAATCAAAAGCGGATGGTTACACCAATAAATCAAACCACCAAACAGGCAACGCCGTTGATGTGTTCGCCTACGTTGACGGTAAAGCAAGTTGGGAGGTTGAGCATTTATCAATGGTAGCTTGTGCAATGCTTGAAGCGGCTAATCGATTGGGCGTTGATTTGCGTTGGGGCGGTCACTTCAAGAGCTTTGTTGATATGCCACATTTTGAGAGGGCGAGATAATGTGGTCATTCTTCTCTAAGCTATTCGGCTCTGATACTGCAATCGAAAAGACCATCGACACGGTTTCTAACGGGTTGGATAAGCTTTACTACTCTGACGAAGAGAAAGCCGAAGATGCAATGAAAGACCGCTCAGAAGCGCGCCAAATGATTGTTCAATGGATGGCAGCAACTAGCGGGCAAAACCTAGCTAGACGGCTTATAGCGCTATCTATTGTTGGAGTATGGCTTGGTATGTATATCTGCGCTTCAGCTGGCTCAATGATTGCTGTGTGGGTTGGTGAGCCTGATAAGTGGATTGAGACAAGTAAACTGCTGTTTGAATTTGCAAACGGCTTAAATGATGCGGTTATGCTTATTATTGCGTTTTATTTTTGCGCTCCATATATGGGTGACTTAACTAAAGGTGTGTTAAGTCGATGGGGCGACAAGAAATAAAAAACCAACTGCGGCCAAACTGCTACTGATACTACGCCAAAAGCAAAGACACTCGAATAGCAGCAATACTCATCAATTGCTAGGTTAAAAGAAATCCGCAGTTGGTGTGAAAACTAAAACTCCATTCCTGCTTTTTTAGCCTTATGGAACAAATTCAGTAATTCCTCTGCCTTGCTTGGCGTTATAGGCGATGATGGTGCGTGCATTGCGTTACGGAGAAACTTCTCAACCGACTTAATCTTTATTTCCTCTACGATTGGGTCCATGTCTTTCTTGCAAATTAAGCCATTAATAACCTCATCTAGCGTTATTTTATACTCAAGCTTTGCCATTACGCATCATCACCATAAACTCTCTTAAACTCATTGAGGCTTTTTTGTAAAGACTGTTTGGCGAAATTAGGATCCGCACCGACATAAATAGTCCCAGCGTGACTCGTTTTGCCTGCCATGTTTAAGGCCTCTTGGGCTATGTCTATTAATTTAACCAAATCCGACCTAAGCATCCTAACTTCTTCATTTAGCTTTACATTTCTATCGATAACAGAAACGTTTTGACGCATTCTTACGTGAGCACGCTCGCATAATGCGTGTATCTCAGTGTTATCAGTTAACAGCCTAACCCGAATAAACTCATCAAGTAAAAGGTCGTTTTGGTCGGTTGACTTAGTTAAGGCAACCTCGAGATTAGATATGATTGCCTCTTTAATGCGCAACTGTTCATTCAAATCTTCAACGCAGTCATGAAGGTAATCGTTATCCTCACTGGAAAGTTGAAACTGTTTTTCAAGTTTAGCAATAGCTCTTTCGTAGCATTCTTTGTCTTTTTTAATTATGTGGATGTTCATAGCTCATTCCTCTGCAAATAATAATCAAGCTCACTTATCGGATTATGGTCTCCAGCGTGGTGACTTTCAATTTTTGACCCACACATGCAGTAGTCTTGGCTTAATCGCTTCAAGTTTTCTATATGCTCATGCAGTGAGCTTCGTTGTATAATAAGTTCATCTATTTTCTTCTCCAACTCTTGTTGTGTTGTTATCCTATACATGATTTCTTCTTGCTTCTCTTTTTCGCAAGCAAGCCACGCATCAAGCATATTGTTTTGAATTACTGCCTCTCTTGCTGTCTCGGGGAACTCGGCAACAAATGAACCACCTTCAAACTTTACACCGTAAGGTGTTGGAAATTTATCTGAAAAACTCATATCACCACCCACAATAAATTAAAATTAAAACTGTTACCACTGCAACCGCCACCGATTGCGCTAATCTGCTTACATCTGTTGCTCTTCTGTTCATTGTCACTTTCTTCATGTGAGCTACTGCACTGATGCTCGTTAAACCCTGTTAACCTTTACGCCCTTATAAAGGGCGTCAACAATACAATGATGTTTAATCAAAGTGTCATAGCAAAGAGTGTTAAGGTTAACTTCTTTTTTGCCACTTTCGACAATAATGTTTTCAAGAATAAGACGACAATAAAAAACATTGTCTATGTCTTCTTCGTGAAACTCTGTGTAATCTTGGTAGTCTTCTAGTGTCATCATTTCCATTCACTCAAATTACGTAAAACTTTTTTGCGCTTACCCCATTCGCACGATATAAAGCCGTGATATTGAAGTATTGCAAAAACTTCTCTTATTGACTCCCTAGAAAGCCCCGTATCAACAGCAAGACATCTTTCTGATATTACCTCATCGCCTACAGTCATTTGACCGTCATGCGCTGCTATGATGTAAGATAAAAACCTGTTTATTCTTTGTTTGTAGCTTTCTAGTTTCATTGTTGTTCCTATTCGCTTTGGTGTGTGGCTCTGTGCAATCAAGTCCATCGTAAGGTGAATATGATTGCTTTTACCGAGTCCAAAACCACACCCAAAACCAACTCCTTACGGGAGTGAGTCAGTTTGGTTAAAGCTCGACTATCGAATAGCTAGAATCAAAATCCATATAGATACTATGGTCTTCAGCATAAAACTCATGAATTCGCATTACAGCAGCAAACCTGGTTTCACATATCGCCAATACTCGTTTTGTTTTATCGTTAACTACTTTAAACATCTCTCAATCTCCCTCAGTTGATGTTGATAAGTTACCACCATTCGAGGCGGTAACAAATCCGACCAGTTAGCTTTTTCTTCTCATGGCCTTCAGCAGTGCATAAAGTGAATACAATGGCCACATAAAAATTTCCCACCACTCTTTCGCTGTATCTGGATCTCTTTTGTTGGCGCTTTGAAAGGCGCAAACCATGACGGGTAGGCCAAGTATGTAAAGTGCAATACAAAGTGCAGATAAGAAATAAATCACGCCTCATAAACTCCTGTGTTGGTTACTTTGCCGTAGTGAAGGCCCAATGGCGCATTCCTGCCAATGTTGTCGATACGCTCATCGGACTCGGGCCAAACAACCTCCGCATCGTCGCACGTAAACGCACCGCATACAGACAATGCGTACTCCATAGCCTCATCCCCATCTAAGTGGTTAAGCACGATGCACTGCACCATTTCTTCAAGTTGCTCGAGGGTTAGTTCGTATTTCATAATTCACCTATACCCTGTTAAATGCAAAAAATTCTATATCATCTCGACTGAATCTATGCGGAACTTCATCAGAGAGCATTGATATGCATTCGCTTCGTATAGACTTCATAACAAACTCAGGCTGAGGAGTTAATGAAGTGTGAGTCACGAAATCATGCCACCATGAGTAATTGCCCGTATTATCATTGTGTGATACTTTTACACTGAAAAAATATTTACGTTTAATCATTTTATTTCCCTCACTTGGGCGCTGTGCGCCCTTGTTTGTTAGTCTAAAAGGGCAGTGAATCATCAAATTCATAGCCACCTTGCGGGGCTTGTGGTTGGCTGCCTTGTGGCTGCATATTTGATTCGTGGCGCTGATTCTGATAGCCGCCTTGATTGCCTTGCGATTGTTGCGCGCTGCCACCAAATTCAAAATCATTAACCAAGATTACCGGGCGCGAATGTTTAACGCCATCTTTCTCCCATTCTTCCAGCACAAAAGAACCAGTAACAGTTAGCTTGGTGCCCTTGGTGATATGAGGCGCTAACTTCTGCGCTCGCTCGCCAAACATCTTGCAGGATACCCAGCTAACCTTTTCATTCTCACCCCAGCCAGATTTAACAGGCAATGAAAAAGAGCCAATTACCTTGCCGTTAGGCGTTACCCTGACATCCATATCAGAACCAACATTGCCACTAGCTGTGAAGATATTTATAGCCATTTTATTTCCTCGTTATTAATCCAATTTCCAAACGTCAATTTTAACATTTCCGTCTTTAACTTTTTCACCCTTGATGACAGTTAGTATTTTTACTTGGCTATCATCAACCCAAAACCCGCACTTACTCAACGCATCAAAAACGCCCTTTGTGAAGTTATCAACATCATAACTTCTGAGTGTTGGCGGGTTTATCACCATCTTGAATTTAATCGGGCAAGATAAACTCTTGCCATGAAGGTTCATCCTATGCATTTCACTATCAACAGCCTTTACATACTCACGCCCGCGCTTGCTGATAATTTGCCTATTTCTGAATGCCCGCCAGTACCCGTTTACAGATGGCGGGTACGGCAAGATAAAAGAATAGCAAGGCATTAGTAGTAAATTCTCACATTACCAGCCTTACCAGTAGCGATAAGCTTAACAATCGCTTTTGCTTGCGTGTCGGTAATTCCGGTTGAAGTAAGATTATTTACTATTTCGGAATGAATGTTACCTTTATGTTTGCGGTCTGCCTCACGCTTGCGCTCTTCCTCCTCCTTAGCTAATCGCTCAGCTTCGATACGTTCACGCTCAGCCTTTACCGCCGCTTCAGCTTGCGCCTTGGCTAGCTGTTCCGCTTCAATTTCTCTTTGCTTGGCTTCCTCCGCTTCACGAATGCGACGCTGCTCAGCCTCTTGCATTTCTCGCTGGTGACGTTCCTCCGCTTCGATTCTGGCTTTTTCTGCGGCTTCCTGTGCGATTTTCTCACGCTCAATACGTAAACGTTCAGCCTCTTCCTTTTCTGCCTGCTCACGCTCTTTACGTTCAATTTCTGCGGCCCTTGCTTCAAGCTCTTCCTGTGCCGTTGCTTGCTGTTTCATCATGTCTAGGCGTTGCATTAACTCTGCATGTTTCTTAACAGCATCCTCGGTGCGCTCCTGGAATGTATAGGGGTTAAAGTCATAATCTGCCAATTCATCAATGATTGATTCTATAACAGTTGATGTCTGGCCGATAGCCTCCATTGCCATGTCATTCATACGAGCGAATGCGTTGTCGATTTCATCTTGACGGGCCTTTTCAGCTTCGCGCTTTAATCGCTCTTGCTCTTTGTGCGCATCAATCAATTGAGTTAGCGGTGCGTTAGCCGCTTCAAGTCGCTCACGGATAAATTGCGCCTCATCCTCAACCTTTTGCGCGTATTCCTTTTTGCGGTCAATACGTGCGCGGTCTAGCTTTTTCAGAATATCATTAATCAACGCGGCGCTTTCTTTTACCTTTTTGCGCTCCGCTGGCTTATTCATATCTACAACCAAGCCGTCGAATTGCTTTGACTGCTCTTCAATCTGAGAAAGCTTCTCCTCAGTTGTCATATCTTTAAAAATTACGATATTGCTCATTGTTTTATCTCCCGTTTAGATGACATTAATTTATCTACAAAACCACGGCTAGACAATCCAGCCACTTTACACTTCATGTCTACTTTTTCAGCAAGTCTATCAAGCGCTTTGTTGTATGATGCTGGGTTACTAAGAGACTCAGCAGATTTAACCTGTTCAGCCAGCCATGATTTTATTTCATCGTATGATTTTTTGGCCGCCTCTTCTTTTTCGTCCATTTCTTTAGCATGGGCTGCCATTTGCGCGCCGTGCACATAATCTTGGTCGTCAAACATTCCCATATGAATATCAGCACAAAAGCCCAAATCAGTGAAGCCCTTGGTTAATGCGTCCGTGCGAACCTTCTTCATGGCTTCTGAGTCTACTTTTTTGTAGCCCTTGCCGCCTTTAGTCCGGTATGCCTCTAAAACCTGCGCAGCAATAGGAAACTCACCGCGATTACCGTCATGAACGAAAAACGCGGTAGCCGTGTAATTCAGCAAAACACTTTCTTTTTCATCGTCATAATGAACGCGGTCGTAGTTCTCGCTGCCAGCGACAACACCCCAGCCAAGTCCGTAAATACCGAATTTCTCGGTAATCATCTTTTTCTTAACCTGGGCATCAACAGTCGTGCGAGTTTGTCCGCTATCGCTGTATTGCTTTGTGTGTTTTGGATTGGTCTTTTCAACGCTATTCCAAAAGTCTATTGGTTTAGTCACTTTCTATCTCCCGTTAATTTGATGATTCGCTGTTAAATATGCGATTTATAACCTCTGTAACATAAGCGCTGTTTATCTTTTCTTGGTCAACGCTTTCTAATGCAGATATAAGCCCTTGCATGTACGCAGCATCAACCCCTGTAAGTTGGTCAGTAAGAACCTTGTGGTTAGTCATATCAATCTCGCTAATTTGCCACATTATCTTAAGCAACTCGCCAGCAGTGACACGCCAGCCTCGCTTGGTAAACTTTTGAACTCTAAATATAGAGGCTATTGGGTACAATGAGCCTGAATAATAAAGACTTTGGCTCAATATTGACTCAAGCGCCTTTGGCGGCAACTCCAGTCTTTCACTGCTGCTTTCGTAAAAACAGGTTGCGTGAATAAAGTCAAAATTCTTGTGAATATCATCAGCTTCACCGAAAAATCTTGTGATTATCTGCACTTTATTTGAAAGCGTGATAGCGTTACGACTTATAAATTGAGGCCGGTACTTAGTTACCTCTACCGTTTCATCTTTAATTAAATCTTCTGACCACTCGTCAGATTCATCAATCTCATCAGGGTTTTCGCCTGAAACCCCAGAACTGGGAACATATAGGATAACGCGCTCCTCGCCATCTCCCTTTATGTTTACCGCATTCTCTACGATAACTTCAATACCATCGTAGCCATGTTCGTTACAGTAGTGCCTAGCAATCGCAATCACCGACTCTTTGTCTTTCATGTAAAAATCAAAGTCGTTAATTGGTTCTCCGCGAAGCATGCTTGTTATGCATCCGCCGCTAACTATAACTTTATCCTTTACCTGTTCAGATAATTCACTTGGTAAAGATGATAGCCAGTCGTTAATCTTATCTTTAATTACTTTCTTAATTGTCTTGCGCTTTGCTGGATTCATTTGATATCTCCCGTTAATTGGTATGGTAAAGCTACGCTAAAAAGCGCAGCTCAACAACTCTGACCAGTTAAAGCTTTTTCCATTGCAGAAATCAAACTTTCACCTGAGTCGTAAAACCTCATTGCTAACTTTGTCGCTGCTAAAGGGTTGTTAACACCTTTTCTATGGAAAAACTCAAAAGCTGCTGAGTAGGCGTAATTATGTGAGCGCATATATCCTCCTATGAGGCCTCGTTAATCTTTCTGATTTTTTGCATATCTTTAAATTTTCCGTAAGCCTCTGATTTAGGCTGGGTCTGGCCAAGTCCTTTGCAGTAGAAATCATTTCTAAGAATGCACCGGCACATTCTTCTCCATGAAGGGGCCCACTGTTTAACCTCTAAATCGTGAGGCGCTGCATCAGGTATTTTATCGTACCCGCGCTTTTTCCACTGAGACATAAACTTAGTAAATCTCTCTCTGTAATTTTCTCGCATCGTCCTTGGCAGGCTTCGTAGTAAGAAGTTTGTGTAATCTTGCCACGTAGATCCATCAGGCTTTGATATTTTATTGCTCCCGTTGATGTTTCCAGTATCTTGCGAATATAAAGCGCCAGAGTTAACGCCGCTCACGCGGTTAAGTAATTTGTACCAGGTGTCTGGTTCTAGTATCTGGTAAAGCCATAACCCTTTCTTCTGGTCGTCACCGAACGGTTGACAAAGACGCTGATTACTAAATTTAACGCCGGCCTTTGTCATAAGGTCGTAAATCTTATTGTGCGACAACTCGCTATTGCGAGAATGGAACAGCCAAATATCCTCTGTTCTCCAGTCGTATATCGGGTACGAGTTATAAACATTTCTTGCAATTTTAGTGGTCCACTTGCGGTTATTCATCATCAATCCGTCTTTACGAGAAACGATAGCACGGTAACGGTGCAAGCTTTCATCTGAGCGGATGCCGATAAATGCGCCACACGTTTTACCTTGCGCGTACCAGGGGCCAAATATAACCATGAGTTCTTCAAATTCCATTTTCGGGAAATAGAAATCATACTGAGATAAATCAGCGGCCAATTCTGGCTTTTCTCTCACCCATAGGTCTTTTTTATCTTCATCCCAACAGACCCACTTTGGCTCGTAATCCGATACGGCATTTCTGAGTAGTAACTCACCACAAAACCAGTGCAAGTCAATACAGTCCGCGTATTCATTAACCATAGACTCTACATGACTTATTGTTTCTGAATACTGTGCCTCAAGGTCAATAATTAAGACACCAACCTCACGTCCTCTTTTTCTCGCCTCTTGACAAACCAAGTGCATCATAACGGTAGAGTCTTTACCGCCTGAGAAGCTTATATAAAGCCTCTCAAACATATCGAATGACTCTGATATTCTGCGCTTAGCAGCGTCAAGTACGCTTTCTTTTTGGTATACTTTGCGGCTCATTAGTAAAGCTCCACTTGTGATGATTGATTTAAAGCATCTTCCATGCTTACTTCTTCTCTACCGTTGGCGACTAACCACTTATTAAGAATATCTAACGCCACCTGGTTAGCTGCATCTTTCTGCTTATCTGTTAGCAATGAGAAGCCGCCGCAAAATTTGGATGGGATGCCGGTTGCATAACACATTGCAGCTTGCCCAATCCATGCTATACGATTCATTGCAAAGTTTGTCATGTAATGCTCACAAGACTTCTCCCAATCAGAGATAACACACTCAGCAGCCTCTCTAAATCTATCGGTATCAGCCAGGAAGTTTCTGTAAGCTTCTTTACACTGGTCAACAGTCATTCCGTCAACAGATGTTTTGTAGAGGCCTGCTTTCTCACATTCCCATTTATCGTATGTATGGAATATACGCTCCTCTTTGTCCTGGTGGGGGATTCGATAGCTTGCTATAACGTCGTCCTCAACCTCATCGGTCATATCGACCCAATCATCTTGGATTGCGTCATCAGCCTCCCATGCGCGGCTAAAGTCTTTGTCAGAGAATAAAGTTTCCATACCTGCTATCTGACACAAACGCAGAACCTCTTCTTCATCCATACCTAGCTCGTTAGCTATACGCTTGTTGCGCCAGTTTCTATTTTTAAGCTCGATAACAATCTCACTCATAGCATCAACTTGGTGCTTACCTCTTGCACGGTTGTGTCGAATGGTTGATGCCATGCGGTCATTTTTACCAGACTGCTCGGTTCTAATATCTACAACTGGCAAGTAGCCTTGAACACGCTGATTTACAACCTTACTCTCCTTTCCTACACGGTGGCGGTGAAAGCCGTCGATAACTTCAATCTTGTCCTTTTCAGGGTTAGACCAGCTAACAATTGGCTGCGTATAGCCGTCATTGACAATTGACAATTCAAGCAACTTCATTTCTGGCGGAGCCACTTTGTTAGGGTTGTAATCGTTATGAGTTACCTTTGTGTTTTTAACCCACTTAACAAAATCAACAGGCTCATCCTTGAATGGGCTTATTTCAGCGTGAAGGTATTCGCGGATACCGTTAAGCAAATCAACTTTATCGTCGAATGACTCAACTTCGCTTTTAAAAACACCAGCAAGGTGCTGGCAAACTTTGTTTATTATTTCCTGCATTTCTTATCTCCCGTTTAACGATGATGCAAACTTACGCTAAAAGTCACTGTTTGACAACTCCGACCAGTGAGCGATTGACTATTACAAGTTAAGTGTTAAGATTACCAGTGTTAATACTTCATAGCAAATGGAATAAACAAATGAATCTACAAAAATCAGTAAAGGTAAGCGCAGCCATGACAGATACGACTGTTAATGATTTGGCGGCTAATTTAGGCATAACTAGAGTTTGGTTGTGGAAAAAGTTATCAGAAAACAACCCTAAGTATATCGGAAAAATGGCGATGTTTTACGGCGTATCTGTTAGTGAATTTATTAAAAGGGGCGAATAATGAGCGAAAAAGTAACTCACGTACTGCCATACGATAAATCATCAGATTGGCCCATGATTGTAACTCACCACCTGCGCCAGGCTTACAAGGACTGGGGTAAGGATGTTTTATTTCAGATTAAGCCGAATGAAGAAAGTCGCAGCGTAAAGCAGAATCGACTCCTCTGGATGCTACACGGTGAACTAGCAAAGCACATTCATGAAAGCCAGGGCGAGATATATGACACTGAAACCATACACGAATTTGTAATAGGCAAGCTGCTACCGAAAAAGCCTAAAAAGCTACCTGATGGCGATTACATTATCAGTCGTAAATCAACCAAAAACCTACCAGTTAAAGAATTTGCTGCGTTACTTGATATGTACTACGCATGGGCTTCTATTGATATGGGATGTAATTTACCAATGCCTGATGATTTGTATTTATCTGCCACATTGAGGGATAAAAATGGAAGTAAATGATTTTGTTGAATAAAGAGATGGGAACTTATTACACAAGGAGAGACCAAGAGAATATTTTAAAGATGACCGTTGTTACCAAAGACACCTAAGAAAAGTGGGCACTATTGCTGATAGGGAAAAACTTAATAGAACAAGAAATCAAAAGTATAAAACTGTGTTTTTTAACGGCATTAAATATATGTCACATAGAATAGTTTGGGAGATTTTTAACTCAAAAATTCCTGAAGGCATGTATATAGACCATATTAACAGAGATAGCATGGACAATAGGATAGAAAACTTAAGGCTGGTGACTAATTCTGAGAATGCAAGAAACAGAGGTACTTTGAGTAAAAACAAAAGCGGAAAGCAGGGAGTTAGCAAAACTAAATGCGGAAAGTGGATTGCAACAATAAGGAACGATGGAAAGCAAGTTTATTTAGGAGCGTACAGAAACAAAATCAGCGCAATAGATGCGAGGGTTGAGGCGGAAAAAATTTACGGATATATAGGAGAGTAAAATGCTATCTAAAGGAAAATCAAAAACCGCAGCGGAAAAAGACTGGCTCGACCAAGTTGTCGATTTCGCAATGTATAGCGACTGGCTAAGCGGTATGTATTACACAAGCTGTAATCATCCGTACCAGTTTCAAATAGACCACATACTAGGCGCACAAGCAAAGCGCAAGGTTAACGGTGTAACTATGAAAGTTGGAGAGTTTGCGATTATGCCGATACCGCTAGAGTTGCATGATTTGACCAGCAACCACCCGCTAAACCGGACGCTAAGACCTAAAGCTTATCGTGATAAATTCGGGCACGAAACGGACGTATGGCGCAATATGCTCGACGCTATGGTGCTAGAGGGTTATGAATTACCATTTGATAATTATTTGATAGAGGCAGTGATGCGATGAAACAAACAACATTTAAATGCGAAATAACAGACGCAGCTTTGGACGCATACGACGAACACGTAAAGCACAACCCAAACGGTATGCCGTTACACTCTGGCAAGTCGCGCAGTAAGGTTTATTACGGGTATGTGATACATGAGACGAAAACTAGTGTGATAGTGGAGATTTTGAAATGAAAGAAATAACAGATAAATTGCTTGATGAATTGATTGAGCGGGTTTGTTGTGCAGAAAGATTTTCTGATGAAAACTTCATAAAATTAAAAAAGATAGATAGAGATACAGCAAATAAATTCTTGGCGTTGTCATGCTTAATACATGAAATAAAGGTTCATTTAGTTCATCATAGCAATGAAACCATAAGTCATCCGGGCTACAACAAAGATTGACCACCAGCACAACACTGGTATAATTTAAGGGCGGCTATGAGTTGGCTTGATCACCTTCTCTAAATCCACTATTCCAGAAGTGGTAGCCGCGCAACTTTTAACTCTGGACTGAAACTGGATTACAATATGTTTACTTTATTTAAAAAGCCTAAAGACTCTAAAGAGTTGTTCTTTGCTTTAAGCAACTCCTTTCAAATTGCATCACCTGACAATAAATCTCCAACCCATAAGTTTGCTGGCCTTTACGCGATATATAAAGGTTGCACATGCTACTACGTTGGGCAAAGCCAGAACCTAGCAAGCAGGATCTCACAACACCTTTCCGGTAAATACTCATCATGCGACAGAGTGGCAGTTTACTTCGCCACGAATGAAGGTTTTGACGACTTCTACGATAGAGATAAAGAGTCAAGAAAGTTAGTACTAGAAAATAACGAGATGATGTTGATAAAGCGTCTCAAGCCAATTGAAAACCTAATAACCCCAAACTCATATTACAACCCAGACGAATGCAAGTTGTTCTTCTCCCTATACCCAGACTCAGATGATGATCCTAGTTTATTTATAAATATAGAAAGGAGAAGCATTTCCGTATCAGAGGATAAATCACCTGACTTAGTGTATGAGCCACTAATGAGATGGCACAACGATGAAGTTCTCAAGATTGCTGAGAATCATGGATTTGAAATCGCAAGGGAGAATGTTTGCAATGGCTAGAGCAAGAAACATTAAACCAGCGTTTTTCACCAATGACGAACTGGCAGATATTGAGCCTATAGGCAGACTTCTATTTATTGGCCTATGGACTATTGCTGATTGCAACGGAAATTTAGAGTGGAGAGAGAAGAAGATTAAGGCTCAAATACTGCCTTATGACTCATGTGACACAAAAGAAATCATGATTAATCTGGATAAATCTGGATTTGTACGGTTTTACTCTGACGGGGATAAAATATACCTAAACATAACCAACTTTGACAAACATCAGAACCCGCATAAAAACGAAAGGGAAAAGGGTAGTGAAATACCTCTTTACTCCGAATCTATGTGTCAAGTTATTGATTTTAATACACTCACGATAAATCTAGATAAATCTGGATTAATTCAGGATGAAAACGAAACTAATCGTGCTGATTCCCTTAACCTGATTCCTGATTCCCCTATCCCTAAGAATGTCAGACCTGACGGTCTAACCCCTGCGAAAATCAAAGAAGAAATGAACACAGCATTCGAGGCATTTTGGGAATGCTGGAGAGCCTGCAAAAAGAAAATGGGCACTTACAACAATTCAACGCCTAAAGAAACTAGGGTGAAGTGGGATAAATTCTTCTCTGCAGCATGGTGGAAGAAAAACGACCTGCAGTCATTCGAAAAGGAGGTTAACGCTATACTGCAGTATGCTGACTACATCCACAATCCTGATATTGATTTCTGTCCTGCTAAAAACATGGGCACTGCAGCATTCTTTAAAAATGAGGGGTGGCAAGGTGAATAATATTCCTCCGCACAGCATACAAGCCGAGCAGGGCATACTAGGCGCAATACTAATCGAGGCGCAATCAATCGAAGTCGCGGCGCACATGGTAGAGGCTAAACACTTTTACAACGCTATGCACTCAGACATTTACCAGACAATGCGAGAGCTATACAAATCTAATAAGCCAATAGACCTTGTAACAATGTCTGACCTGCTGGAGAAGAAAGGTATTCAAGACGCTATTGCGGTAGTAGCTGACATAATGAGAAACGCGTCTAGCACTGCATCGCTAAAAACCCATTGTGAGATAGTCGTAGATAAGTGGAAAGGAAGGGAATTAATCGGCGCGGCGCATGAGTTAATGGAAAGCGTTTACGGCGGTAATGATTACGACGCTGCAAGGCATTCAACATTTAAGTCGTTAGAAGCGCTTACGGCTGTTGGTGGTGAGGAAGTCATACACGACGGCTTTGATTTAGCTGAATCATTTACTGAAGAGCTAGAAAGAATTATGTCAGCGGGTGGTATGACTGGACTAACTACGGGCGACGAACATATCGATTATGTTACTGGTGGATTTCAGCCTGGCGATTACATAACGATGGCTGCTAGGTCTGGCGGGGGTAAAACTACACGCGCACTTAACATCATGGCGCACATGATACAGAACGGCAAAAGATGTCTAATGTTTAGTATGGAAATGAAAAAGCAACGGGTTATGATGAAGCTTGCCAGTGAAATTGCAAGTGTTGAGTTCGACAAAATAAAAAAAGCAGAAATGGACGATTTCGAGTGGCACAAGATAGGGCGGGCAGTAAAGACGGTAAAAGAGTCAAAGATACACGTAGATGACTCAAGCGGATTATCAATTGCAGACATCGAAAGAAAGGCCAGAAGGTTAAAGGCGAAGTATGGCGAATTAGATTTAATCATTATTGATTACATACAGCGCATTAAGCACGACAGCGCAAACAAGTATAGTGAGTTATCGGATGCAAGTAACAGGCTAAAAGACTTGTTCATGGAATTGAATTGTAGCGGCATTGTACTAGCGCAGCTTAAAAAGAATTCTATGGGCCTGCCAAATGCGTCAGACCTACGTGAAACGGGAAGCATAGAAAACGACAGTGATGTAATTATATTCCTGCATACAGATAGCGAAGACAGAAAGCCTAAAAAGGGAATGCTCACATGCGAGATATTCAATAAGGTTAGGTACGGTGAAACGTGCGTTAAGATGCTAACCAATGAATTGCAGTATCAGCGGTTTAAATGCACTGACCAGGAATATCACGCACCGGAAGAGGAAGGAAAGTTTAGTTATAAATCAAAGGGTTGAGGCGATAATGCTTAAACATTAAAAAAGTTTATCAATCGTGGTGTTATTGATAAGTTTTAGTTATGAATTGTTGAAGTGGTACGACCAGGTGTATAAATGCAATAATTGCCTTGCGTAATAGTTTCATTGGTGTATATTTAAACTATCAACAGACGGGAGATATGAAAATGGCAATTTCGCAAACAGAACTAAAAACAGTATCAGAAATTCAATCAAAGCAGGATAAGTTAAGAGCAAAGGTATCGGCGCTGCTAATAAAAGTTGGTGACCTTGATTTGTTAGGAAGGGTTAGACGCGGCGAGCGGGTATCTTATTCGGAGTATCAAAAAGTTATTAATTACGCTGACCAAGTTGGCAAGCCCGTTCCCGAATCGGTACAGGGCAAGCTTTTAAACGCGCTTAAGTATTACGATGACAGAGTGTTTAACGCGTTTGGGCAGGAGATGAAGTAAGTATGACCCCATCACAACAAGCAAAATCAGTCGGGCTTGATAGCCTGGCTGAGGTTTCACGGATTAGCAGTGTTCAACAGCGCACACTAATCAACTGGCACAAAAACAAGCCGCAACTGTTTAAAGTTGTCCTGGTGGGTTGTGTGAATGAAAAGGGGGGGATATGAAAGAGAAGTTTACTAGTGGTGAGTGGGAGTGGCAGCACGACAATGAAAGCGCCTGTACAATATCTGTTTTTAACTTTAACGGCGTAGAGATTTGCAGGCTTCAATCTGAGGATGACGCCCATCTAATCGCAGCAGCACCGAAAATGCATGCGATGTTGGATATGATACTCAAGAATCAAGCGTTAGGTAGTCCGCTGGGTTTAAAGATAAACAAACTACTAGCCGAAGCGAGGGGTGAGTTGTGAAGCAAGCATACTACTCGTGCAGTTATTGTCCGAAATGCACAGGAGTCAATAGCCTAAAAGTTGTTGAATCTATTAATGGGCACGTTTCAGAAGCCGAGACGAAGTGTACACAATGCGGGCATGTTGACTATTTCGCTTACGGATACTTTGAGAGTATGAGCGAGGAAGCAGAATGAAAGCCTACAATCCACGTGACGACAAAATTATCAACTACCAATACATCGCCAATGCCATCGCTGTAATCGGCTTTGTATTGGCCGCTGGGTTCGCATTTCAAGCATCTGAGCACTTGATTGGATGTATTAGTTTATTCATGGCGTGGTTAGCGCCGAGCATTTTGGGAGAGAGTGATGAGTGATATTGATTGGATTAAGTTCGATAGAGCAGGTTATGCACGAATTCAATACTTCGACAAAGATGACAAAGCAGTAGGATTTCAGAGAGTTGAGCGCCAACAGCAAACAAAAACCGTTGCTGATGCTTATGAGTGGGCTAATAAAAAATGGCATGGCGGCAAGAGTAATGCGATAGCGTATAACCCTAATTCTGATTATTTTTCCTATTGTGAAGGGGAGGATTTAAACCACAATTGGTATTTAGTCTGCACACGCGAACAATTCGAAGCTTACGCAAAAGAGCAAGAGGGCGAGAAGTGGACGCATAGAACAAACGCAGGAGAGTTATGCAATATTCATGTAAAAGAGCCTGACGTTAACGGGGTTATCATAGTAATTAATGAGCGCGGAGAGTATTTACGTCATAACTCTGATAGCCTAAAACCAATCAAGCAGACACTGACGAAAGCTGAGGCGTGGGATTTGCTTATGGCACGCAAAACAAATAGCGCAGAGGTTAACACCATCAAGCAGCAATACGACATAATCTAACTGGTCGGATATGTAACGCAAGCCTAGCGTGATAATGTCGGGCTTCTTTAAATGGGAGATAGAGAAATGCGAGTCATAGACAAAAAAGAAGATTACCCGAACATGCTGCCCAAAGAAATAATAAACTCAGGCGTAGCTTTAAGCGGAGATGCTCTTTACGAATTTATGGATGTGCTTTTAGAGCGCAAGGAAAGTGATATTAAGGACGATGTTGAATCTGCATTAGACGATGCGATTTACGAGCTTGAAAGAATAAGGAGTAAACTTTGATGAAAGCAAGTGAATTGATATACAGACTAGCGCGCTCCATTGAAGAGCGCGGAGATTTACCAGTGACAATTGCAATTGAAGATAGCATGGGCTTTACGCATGACAACATCGAATTAAAGTCGCTTGATGTGAATACAAAAACTTACGGCTTTGAAATCTACGGAGAAGAGAAATGAACATCAACGAACAAGAGTTAGCAGAGGCGATAGAGGCTGTAAACGAAGGCGGCAGCGCACTAGGTGTTTCATTTGGTGACGTAATGGAGCGAGTAATGACTGATAAAGAGTTTATGCACGAGTTGCTCGACATGGTTTACGAGGGCAGCTTCTATGCTCATCAAAAGCTTTGTGATGCGTTTGACGTGTCGGCGGCTATCATGCTAAAAGAGGCCCTCCGCACTCACCTAGAGCAGAAAGCGGGGTTGATGTGATGGATTATACAAGCATGAGCGATTTTGAGATTAATAAGGCAGTAGCTGAGTATATTTTTAAAGAGCTTATTGAGTTAGAGATTTACCGGGAAGATGATGCTGCCGCAGTAGTTTCGCAGGGGGTGTTAATAGAATTGTTTAAACCATGCAACAAACTAAGCGACGCATGGCCGATTATCCTTAGTAATAAGATTGGTGGTCATTGGGGTGGGTCAGCGCCAGGTGCGTACTTTGCGGTGAGTAGACTTGAAGAGTTTGTAGTTATGGATAAAAACCCACTTCGAGCAGCAATGATTGTTTTTCTTATGATGCATGGAGTCTGATTTGACCTACAAAAGAATCCCAATGCATGAGCGCGTCGTAATGGCGCGTAATGCAATTGAAAATCACAAGGTACACAACAAGAAACAACTATCAGTTTTGCTTGATTGGAGTCCTTGTACAGCCAATCGAGTTTGTGAGTATGAGCCGAGCTTACTAACTACGATGAATAGCAACAGGCCACCGAGAAAGGCTAGAAGATACAAAGCAACGGTTAAGCGTGATAAGTTACACCCTGTTTTGTTGGGGTTATATGACCACATAGAAAACTCAACGATGACATGGGCGCAGATAACAAAGAAATCGGGCATGTCTCACCAGTTTTTTCGTGATGTGTTCATAAGCGGACACCTGCCGAGCATGAATAGCCTGCTGGCTGTATGCGGTTCCGTTGGTTTGGATTTGAGACTGGTCAGAGTTGTTAGCAAGGCAGAAAGCGAGTAGGCTTTAGTTTTTACAATGGAGATAGATATGTATTCACAATACGAAGATAGATACGTAGAAGAGTTGGAGTCTGATTTGTCTAAGCTACGCCAACAACTAGTAAAGGCTAATGAGCGTGTTAAGGAGTTTGAGGGTTTTTACGCTACTTACTAACGTGAGTTTAAAGCGGTTGCTAAATGGGCTATTTCTATGCAAAACGATATCTGCGAAGGGAAGTACCACAACAACACTCCTGAAGGAATGATTTATTCAGAATCTGCATGGGTAATTAACAAGTGGAAAGATGTAACAGACCCGCTATTTACAACGCATAACGAAGCACTAAACAAATTCGCCATAGAGCAGCAAATAAAGGCGCTTGAGTGGATGGCTAAAAATGTCGTATCAAAAGAGCTTAGCGTCACTACATTATGGAAGCGCATCGAACAACTACGCAAGGAGCAAGAGTGATAATTAGCTTTACAAACTACGTGTTATCAAACCCGCTTGTCGTGTACGGCATCGGTGCAGCTATGGCAATTATCTGTTTTGGTGGTGCGTTGGCTGTGGGTAGTATTGTCCGTGCGGTGGCGAGGAAGGAAAGATAATGGGTATTAAACTTAGAGCGATTCCACTGTTGTTTATTTTTATACCGATAACTTTGTTCTTGTTTTTATGTAGCGCGCTTGGGTATTGTTTTTTGTGGTTAGGCTCAGTGCTTAGCGATATTGGAAGTATAGCAACACCGCCCTCAATGAAGCGTGTCATGGTGTGGATGAAAAAGGATTAATAATGCTTGATTTTATTAATGAATATACTTACGGCTGGCATCTGTTAATTGCCTTATGTATCATTTTCACAGTTCCAATTTGTTTTTTTATTGGCGAATGGCGTAAACCAATAGTGCCTGATGACGATAGGTTAATTGATATGCCTGATAACATAGAAAGCCCAGAGCATTTTTCGCAATGGATTGATTCAATAGACCTAGACAAGCCAAAAAGAGTTGATGAAGTGCAGGGTTTGAAGGATTTCTTGGAAAGAGAGATTAGCTCAGGAAGATTAGTTGTGGGAGACCCGACGAAGAGTGTAATTAAAGGGTTAAAAGGTGGCTTTGGAGTTAAGAAAAGATGCTAGCCCCTCAATTCGCATACATGCACCAGGGTCGCAGGCACTATAAGACAATCAAAGGCGCTAACACAACGCACGAAGCTATCAACGCTTTCACGCAGCACATGAAGCAAACGCATAACGTTGATTTGATGAATGTTAAATATCCGTTTGACTTAAAGTATGTGCCGTGTAATGATTAAACCCGTTGGCACTATCTCCCAACCCACTGCCAACACTTCCCACATTAGACCGCCAAGCGCGGTCTTTTTTTATGCCTGATTAAAGCGTATACTAGCCTCATAAACACAAAGGCGCATACATGGCTTACTATCTAGCATTCACATTCGGCAGCGAGTACGTTGATATACCGTCGGCAATATCTGTCAGCGGTGACGGGGTGTTGGCTGAAATTGATTTTGAGTACAAGGGTGCATCAAACGATGTTATCTGTGGCGGCACGTCTTTTAGTGACTATTGGCGCATAAACAACGATAACCAGTTCAGAATATCAATTGCAGGTAGCGCCAACAACGTAAACCTTATATCGCCTCTAGTGGTTGGCACTAGGTACATGCTCAAGCTTGTGCGTACTGGCTCTTCGGTAGAGGTAAGAGATTCAACAAATACGGCGATAACAAGCGCTACAAACCTAAATGCTAATCCTTTTGTAATCGGTAAAATCGGCTCTTTCCATAACGGCTCTTCAAACCTAACAATGGATTTGTACGGGTTTAAAGCTGGTTCAGAGACGTATAATCCTAGCTTGTCAAATGGCACGGGCAGCGTTTTGCCAACAGTGTCAGGCTCCAATCAGGGCATGTTAACCAACTTCCCGACTGACAACAGCCAGTGGGTGTTTTTTGATGATGGCGGCGCGGTTACGGTTGATGTAACAGAAACAAGCGACAGCGCAACGGAGTCTAGCAGTATATCAATAAGCGCCAACATAACGGCGCAAATCACAGAAACTTATAGCGATGCAA
>Ga0209404_10000274_pt1 | contig 41640 bp, 19 predicted proteins | sample TroAtlMetagenome_2_FD_187447 | JGI IMG/M metagenome (GOLD analysis project Ga0209404, IMG submission 187447) | Marine eukaryotic phytoplankton communities from Atlantic Ocean - Tropical Atlantic ANT8 Metagenome (SPAdes) (version 2) | ecosystem: Environmental > Aquatic > Marine > Oceanic...
TTGTGCAGTTGGAGGAGGAGGTCCACCGTTACCATTAACAGCGTTACCATTCTTATCCATCTTCATAGTACCGTCACCCTTTTTAGATGCGGTCTGAATTCCGAAGCTAGCTAAAACTCCAGTAAAAACTGAAGCTATAAAAGTTGGATCAATTTTCTGTTGTTCCAGTCCTGGAACTGTCACATAGTTAAGAGTCAGTATACCTCCACTCCAGACCAACACGCCAATTCTGACCATCGTTGAGATGATCGCAGCCTGTTCTTCAGCATCAGGTAGTATAGCATCTTTTGCTTTTGCAAGCAAGCCCTTCTTTTCTTCTTTGGGTTCTTCTACCACTTCATCTTTAACTGTTTCTGGCATTGATATAAAAGTAACTAGCTCTTATTTATCCCAAGCAAAACTTAAAGTGACCCTTGGTTCTATAACTATAGGATCATGATATACACCAGCAGGAATAAACATACCATCTCCAGGTGCTAAAGTATATTCGTCACCTTCTATATCATAGGTAGTGCTACCAATGGATTGAACCAATAAGACATCTATATCATCATTATGTTTTCCATAGGTAGGAGATGAAAAACCTAATGAGGTATAAACATGCAAATTTCTTATACCTTCTTTCTTTTCAACCTTATTGAATACCTCTCCTATAGTATTAGGATAGTAATCATTCATCAATACAAATGTAGGAGCAGGAGATCTCATTAAAGATTCTGCCATATTTAATATTTTAAATGACCCATCTTCAAAATCCTCAGAGAGCTTTGATATTACATCACCCCATTCAACATTACAATCTGTAAACTGTTGAGGTAAATATTCAAATTCTGTTCGGTGAGGGCAACATAATTTATTTGGCATCCATAAATCCTTTTTTAATCATCTTCTGCAATTCTGCAGTGCTACCAGTAAATATAGCATTGTTCGTTACACTAGTTGGACCTTTCTTAGTCTCATCAATCTCCTTAACTTTTTTCTGGAGATCCATAAGTTTATCTGCAATATCAGCAGTTGATTTTAAGACCTGTCCTGCAACTTCAAACGCTCTAGGTGAACCAGATTCACCAGCAACCTCCATAATACCATTAAGAGTCTCTTGACCCTTTTCTATTAAGGAATATAACTGAGCACGAGAATATTCATAGTCTTTATCTACTTCAAGACTATGATCTTTTTTAACTGCAGGAGCTTCTTTATGTGCATTAAACTTTTGAACATAGGTATGTTCAGAAGTAGTATTTAATGCGTCATCAATTGGAGAAGACATTTTCCGATCCCCCTAACCAAGAACCACCATTCTTTGTAGCCATGCGATACATTTTTTCATGCATCGTCACAGTCTCTTCAGCAGACTTTTCAAAGTCGGGTGAAGACTCATGACGAGAAGCATAAAGATCTGCTATCTCTTCTTCAGGTCTTGGGTTGTAAGCATCATCTGCTTCAGAAGAACCATACATATCAAACCTATCATTAGTAGCTATAGGCATATCATCATGTGGGTGTTTCTGGTGAAACCAGTCATCATAATGAATTTCAGGAAGTGGATCCATCATACATCCTCTTGTCTAGTTGGACTATATTTCTTGGAATCGCCAAACATAGTAGTTGTCTCGCTAAATCCAAAGTCATCTTCAGGTCCAGCAGTGACTGGATCTGGGGTGACAGTATACCTCATCTCACGCTTGGCAGTATCAGTCTTAGTATCTGCATAGTAATCGACTTGAACTTTCTTGATGAGACCATCTGTGCTATCAGCAACAGGACCAAAGAGGTATGTCTTAGCAGTGAAATTAAAAGTATACATCAAGACTCTTCTAGTTGAAAAATCTCCCTCATACTCATCACTGAATGATATATTATCTAGTACAATTGGTATATCTCTTTTCTCTCCTATAGAATCTACAAGGTCTATTGTAACATTAAATGCTGGTTGAAAGAATGGAAGTATCTGTTCTACAATCTGTAATGCATCATCATTTAACTTAGTCATTACATTAAGTTCAAACCCTACATTGTATGGTATTGGGAGATATACTTTCTTTACTTTAGTATTGGATGGATCTCTATTATCAACTGCTTTAAAAGTTCTAGTTATACTTGATTTTCTACCAGGGTCATATGACATCGATGCCATCTCAAATGACATCCTTGGCAATGTTATTGCAGTTGCTTTTGATAATTCTTCTTGTTGCTCAAGTTTTGCTAAGAATTTTTGTTTTGGTCCATATATCAATGGAACTTTAGTCTCACTAAGAGTTTCACCAGATCTATCATCATGTCTGATGTGAACATCATTAAACAATGTACCAAAAGCGATAATTGTTTTTCTTAATATCTCGTGATAAAAATAAGTACCTAACATTAAATATCTCCAAAGGGATTAGATTCAGTGAAGTCTAGAAGCTTATCTGCTTCCGTTTCAAACTCATCATTCATAAAGTATTCATCACCTGCTGCTTGATCACTCAAGTCATCAGTATAAGAGAATACTTGATATCTGGCAGACGATGCAGTTCCAGTAATGTATTCACCAGATCTGAAATCACCTGTATTTATGGACACTTCAAGCTGTCTAGTAGTAGCATTCCAACTCTTAACATATGCTTCAGCACCAGAAGTGGATCCAACTACCCTTTCATTTATATGATATGTTCCAATACCTGTACTCAATGGAGCACTAATAGAGACCGATGGAGTCGCTTCATAACCAGCACCAGCATCTGTTAGATATATTCTAAACATGCTAGATCCAGACAGGGTTGCGACAGCAGTTGCTTGAATCTGACCTGCCTTAGCACCAACCATAGCACCAGTACCAACAAATGTACCAGGATTAGCAGTTCCAGTTCCTCCGAAGGAAGTACCAATACCAACACTATTAGTACCAATAGATGTAACGATACCGCTACCAATCAATGTTACTTGACCAGCACCACTATAGAAATCAATAGTATGACCAATAGCAATATTTGCCATAGTATTGATTCCAGTAATCTCCATTGTTCCTGCAGTAGCAACACCAGTAAACTGATACTGTTTATCAACAAACTGAGGATGTTGAATAGTGATTAATGGTGGAGAAACATAGTTAGAACCTGGTTGTTGAATTCTAATAGAAGCAATACCACTATTAGTTAATGTGGAAGTTGCAGCAGCACCTACACCTGGAGTACCAAATCCAATAGTAGGTGGTTCAGTATATGCAAAACCTGGATTAGTTATTGCAAGATAATCAATAGCAGCAAGATTGCCCTTAGTGGTTATAAATCCAACAACAGCACCAAGAGATGTTGATACACCAGCAGGAGATGCTGACACACTAATAGAAGGTACTGATGTATATCCAGAACCATCATCATTTAGTGTAACCATTCTCATTGCACCTTCTAATGCAAAGGTGTCTACAGATGCCTTAGCAGTGGATCCTATACCAGCTAAACTAACTGTAGTGATGAATCCTTCTTCACTTAGTCTTTCATCAATACCAGCGACATTTGTATCGATAATATCGTCTTGAATCTGATATAGCTCACACTGTAATTCGTAAGTATAATTTTTACCTAACTGAAAGAAAGGTGATTCAAATTCTATATGCTTAATCTCAAATAATCTCTCTCCTAATGGGAACCAGATTAGATCACCCTCTTTGGGTCTAGTTCCAAAATCTAGATCACCATCCAATGCACCACCTAAGTTTGTACTGTTGAATTGAAATGGTGCAATAAAATCCTCGAATCTTTCTCTTGATATTGTTAAGGTAATCTCATTCTGTAAGTTGATGCCAAACTTTGTCATCACATCACTACCCTTAGCATACCCCTCATAGTTGTTTAGGTATGCTTCGATAAGATAGTTATCATTAAATTTTGAAGATTGTACCTCACCTAAAATATCATCAGTAGCAATCTGTTTCCTTGGTATGTAATATACATCAATACCATGAATAGACAAATGCTCATCTACCAGAGACTGTACTAACCTCTGTTCATCAGGTGAACCATGTTGGAAAAAAGGAGATACAGGTGTCATTAACCTATCATATCAAGGACTGGAATTTCGTAAGTAGATAGCATTTTTTCTTCTATCTCTCTTATCTCTAGGTCACCGTCTTCATAGATCTGACGACCATTAAGTTCTATACCACCAGGGAGTTTTACTCCTTGGAATTTAATGAGGTTCTGACCCCACTGTTTTTTAATCTTTGCTGTTAGATATCTCTTCAAGAAAGAATCATTATAGACTCCACTATAGTTAGCAGGATCCATGATTCTATAACACTCAATTAATACCCAATGACCAACAGTAGTAGAAGCCCAATCAATATCAAAATAAAGTCTATTGTTTCTCTTGTTGTATCTAATTTGAGTAGATGTAGTTAACAAGAAGTTAATATCTTCTAGATATGTTTTGGTCATAGAATAATTTAGGAGACCATCATAACCCATATTAAACGCAATATCATTTAAGAATAACTGATATTTCAAGTTAAACATACCATTACTAAGTCCACTACTATCAAACTGCATAACTCTTTCAATTCCTAATATAGAATCTGGAACTGTTATGTAGTTTTGATTCTCCTCAAATACACCAGATGCAGTGGTTGTACTAGTAATACCTAAACTATTATCACCACCTCTTGCTCTACCTCTCTTCTTATCTTCTTCAGTAAGTTGATACTTAAGCAATACCTTTTCTACACCATCAAAATGTCTCTCATAAAAGAATTGTAGAGAGTCATCCATTAGGTCATCAACTTGCTCATCAGCAACATTAATCTCCAAAATTGGAGCACCTAATTGTCTTAAACAATAATCTTGTAATGTTGCCCTACTATTCGGTTTTGCCATTAGAAGAATCCTCCATCGATGGAGTCAGTCCATGTTGGGACTCCAGAAGCGTTTGTGGTCATTACATAGTTAGAAGTAGTTAGGAAGCCAACTGTGCTTGCTGTACTTACCAGTCTTCCATCTGCTTCAAAGTAACCCATACCATTTGGACCACTGTATCCAATACCAGTGCTTCCACCTTGATCTGAGCGATAGTATAATCCTTGCTTGAATGTAGCATATCCTACGACATGTACATTGTCTTGAATAGTAACTTGACCTGCAGCAGAATCAAGAACCAGTTCTCCAGTATTAGTTTCTATTCTAGTAGAAGAGCTACCAGCACCAATCTTAATGTCAGAAACTGTAGTAACACCAGTAATAACAACTTCGTTGAATGTACTGATTCCTGTTATCTTAATGTTTCTACCATTAACTTCATCATAAACAACATCACCTATAACATTTAAGTTACCAGCGACAAATATGTCGTCTTGGAATGTTGCTATACCAACGAAGGTTGAGAAACCAGCGAAGGTCATTTCAGTAGCAATACCAGTTTGAATCCTGGCGTTAGTGATTGCAAAGTCAGTTGCTAAACCAGCAGTGATCTTAGCGTCAAGAATATCTGCATCAACAAGATCAACAGCATTGGCAGTAACTACACCAGCAGTTGCTGTGATAGAAGAACCAATTGCAACTTCTCCCTTATAAACACCGTTATCCATGAAGGTAACGATACCAAGCATCTCTGAACCAGATGCTCTAGCAATGAATCTGTCACCACTACCAGATGCTGCACTATCAGCATACATCAACTTAAGTGTCTTATTATCGACAGTTAAGAAGTCACTGTTACCAGTACCAGTCTGTACACTAAAGTAATCACTTCTTATTTGAAGTCTAGCATATGTTGCATTACCATTTGCATGAGTGAGGATTGTATGACCTCTGTTAGCAAATCCATCGGTATCAACATGTTCAAAGGTTAGGTCATCATCTGAACCTATTCTGATCTTAACATTATCTGGAAGATCTGTATGACTGTTAATTCCAATAGGAGCATTAACTGTTAATGATCCATCACCAACTGTCTGACCAACTGTAAACGCTGTAGCAAGACCTGTAGCGATCCTAGCATCCACCACATCAAGGTTATTGATGTCTGCACTACTACTTACTGTTACAACGCCTGTAGCATTGATTCTCTCGAATCTAGCAGTATCTAAAACATCAAGTCTATCTCTAGGTGAAGCAGTTCTAATACCAACCTTCTGGTTGGCATCAACACGCCATGCTTCTGTGTTATCAGTACTAGCAACAATAGTACCATCACTACCACTATCAGTTAGAGCAATAGATGTATCACCCTTCTGGAATGCATCCAGTTGAATAGTTGTAGCAGTTAAGATACCTAAGACATTGACATCACCAGTGATGTTAATATCACCAGCACCAGAAGGATCAATGTTAATATCACCTGTAGTGGATTCAATGTTATTACCAGAAAGTTGAATATTACCAAATGTACCACTAGTAGGTGTTACCTGACTGCTATTACCAGAAGAATCTGAAATAGTTAAGTTGGATAAAGCTTGTAAACTTGTTACCTGTTGTGAGAATGCAACTGTACCATTTTCTTGGTCAACATAGAATGCATCACCAACCCTAAAGTCTCCTTTCTGGTCGATACTAACAAAGGATACATCACCATTATTTGTTTGGGTAACTTCGTTTGCTTGAATTGCTGTATTAGGATCATTTGTAATATCTCCACCAGCACCAACATGATTGAAGTTAAGTGCAAAACACCTTAGTGTTACACCATCACCATCAGCAATAACACCCTTCTGACCGTACTCAACAGCACAACCAACAGAACGCATGTCAGCACCAAACTGACTGTAATCTGCTAGGGTTATCTTAGTAGCAGTTCCTACTCCACTGTTAGGTTGAGTAATCCTGATATCCTGAGTAACTACTACATCATCAGTAGCAGTTGAGACACCGTTAGTTCCGTTAAAGTCAACTAGTATTGAAGTATTCTTATTACCAGCAGCCTCAGCACTATAACCATAAGTATATGCACCATCTGGTATTGCATGAGATCCTTTCTGGACAAATACATCATCGATCCAACCTGTAACTGCGTTAGCAGCACCGTCAAAATCAGCACCAATTACAAGAGGTTTCTGTACACCAAGATCAGTAGAATATGATGTTGCTTCAGCTCTCTTAGCACCATTAGAATATGCTATTAATTTTGTACCTCTCTTGGCAACAGCGATATGATGCCATGCACCAGTTGTAATACCTGCACTAGCAGCAGACAATGCTGTTGTATGTCCAACACGAACATCGTACTCATTACCTCTGAAAGCAATACTTAAACCACTTGTATCAGTTCCTGACTCTCTAAAGTCAACAGCAGTAGCACTAGTTAATCCAGTACTGTTTCTGTAAACCCAGAAACCAACAGCAAATTCTCCTGTACCAAATCCAAATTGATCATGAGATGCTGCACTAACAGAATCATTAGTACCATCCAACTTAAGTGATGCACTACCAAATTTCTTAACACTGGTGTCTAATTGAGCATCACCATTGAAGGTAAGAGTCTTAGCAGTTCTTGCTTGAAGTATTTCAAATCCTTTTTGCTTACCAGTTACATCAAGATATGTGCCATCATAGTTAGCAACAACAGCAGTACCTAATCCAGTAACACCATCAGTATCATAGTAAGTAATTGTATTACCAATACCAAGTGCTGATGTTGTAGTAATACCAGTTAATCTTAATCTTGTCTTACCAGCAGATGCAAGACCTACTGTTCCAGATTCACCCTTAATACCTTCAGAAGCGAAGTATGTGAAACAGTTAAGGAACTCAACACGAGCACCGTTGGTCATCACTAGACCTGGAGCATTAGGTACAATGAAGGTCGCTTCATTGAATAGCATTGCTGCTTCAAGAGAACTTTCTTGAACCTGTGAACCATCTACATATGCACCACCACCAGATATGTAAGAAGATGGAGCTGAATCAGCAGAAGCATAACCATATGGATCAGTAGCAGTTACATTAGTACCTTTGTTGTATACAGTTATACGCTGTACATAAGGTGATCTTGTAGTAATTGCAATACCAGGCTGATACTTAAAGGCATAACCTTCATTTGCTGATGTATTGAAATACATATCAGCAATAGTTAAGTCTTCAACAACTGTTCTATCATTCAATAAGAAGCAGTCTTTTTGCTTCGTAGCACTTGTTGGAACAATCTTAGTAGCACGAAGACCGTTACCCTTAACAGTAAGAGCTTCAGGGACATATAGTGGGAAGGTTTCTTCATAGACACCACCACCAATATTCAATGTCTCGTTAACTCCTATAACACTAGGAGCTCTGTTTACATTAATTGTAAATGAAGTTGTTGTATTTACTGTAACAGCAGTTGTTACACCAGCAATAGGGTCAGTGCCAGAACGAGGATAAGTCTTACTTGCTGTATTACCATCCATCGTACAGGTGAATGATAATGAATTATTATCAAGGGTGATAGTATCACCTGTCGTCATACCATGAGCACCAGCAAATGATAGAGTTAATTCTCCAGTATGCTCATTGTAAGTTGCTCCATTAGGAGACTTCTGATTACCTGACTCAGCACCACTTTGAACATTAACTGCGTTTGTAGCAGTACCACCGTTATAGGTATGAGCATACCTATTAGAAATTCTTGATAGAGCGTATCTAATCGTTTTGAACGGTCTATCCTTAGTACGACCACGAGAAGCATCGTAAGCATCAAGACCATGAGTATCAACAAACCATACATCATCAGCAGGGTTAACAGTAGCAATACCAATCTGAGCAGGTTCTTTCCATGAAAGAGTGTTATCAGCATTAGTACTCAACATATGTTGAGTGTTAATACCAACAACTCCTGTGGAGTCATATAGAGAGGTTACATAACCAGCACCAACCTTAAGGTTTACAATATCTGCATCATTAACATCAATAACACCTGTGAAGGTTGCTGCAGTAGCAACAACAACATCAGTAACTGCTAATCCAGTCAGAGATAAACTATCAGCACTTAAGTTAGAAACATGTGCGGTTGTAATAGTAGCATAAGTACCAACCAGTGAAGTTACAACACCAGCAGTGACCTTAGCATTGACTATATCTCCTTCAGTTGCATCAATCGTAGTGATTGTAGCAGCAGTACCAACTATATCAGTAATAATACCAGAAGTTATCTTGACATCCTTAAGGTCAGCAGTTTCTGTATCAAATACTGTTATAGTTGCATAAGTACCAACTATCGATGTTATAACACCAGCAGTAATCTTAGCATTAACAATATCTCCTTCTGTAGCATCAATTGTTGTTATAGTCGCTGCTGTACCAACGATATCAGTTATGATACCTGAAGTAATCTTAACATCTTTAAGGTCAGCAGTCTCTGTGTCAAAGGTTGTTATGGTTGCACCAGTACCAACAATGTCAGTAACAGCAATTCCAGTAAAGGTTAGGTTATCAGCACTTAAAGTTGTTATATGTGCTGTAGTGAATGTTGCATAAGTACCAACTGTTGAATCAACACTTAGGTCATCAATATAAGCAGTACCATCAATATGAAGATCTTTCCACTGTTGAGTAGAAGCACCAAGGCTATAGGTGTCATCATCATCAGGAATGAAACTTGAATCAATGTCAGCATTGAATACAATAGCATCACTGGTAGAATCACCAAGACCAATTACACCACCTTTAAAGGTAACATTACCAACGAAGGTAGATGCTCCACCAACTCTGAGGTCACTAGTAATATTAACATCAGTAAATGTAGCAGCAACACCGATAATATCAGTTATGATACCAACAGTAATCTTAGCAAATTCAATATCACCATTTTCAGAATCAATAGTGGTAATAGATGCTGCTGTACCAACGATATCAGTTATAATACCAGAGGTAATCTTAACATCCTTTAGATCAGCAGTCTCAGTATCAAATACTGTTATGGTTCCATAAGTACCAACCTGAGATGTGATAATACCAGCAGTGATCTTAGCGTTAACTATATCTCCTTCTGTCGCATCAATTGTTGTTATAGTTGCTGCAGTACCTACAATATCAGTGATGATACCTGATGTGATCTTAACATCATTAAGGTCAGCAGTTTCAGTATCAAAATTTGTAATGGTAGCATAGATACCAGTTATTGATGTTATAACACCAGCAACAATATTACCATGTATGATATCAGTTACAGTTGCATCAATCGTAGTGATAGTTGCAGCAGTACCAACAATATCTGTTATGATACCAGCAGTTATCTTAACATCTCTAAGATCTGCAGTTTCAGTATCGAATACTGTTATAGTCGCATAAGTACCAACCTGAGATGTAATAATACCTGAGGTGATCTTAACATCGTTTAGATCTGCTGTTTCAGTATCAAATACAGTTATTGATGAATAAGTACCAACATAAGATGTAATAATACCAGCAGTAACATATGCTGCTTCTATACCAAGATCATTAACATCTATTTGAGGAATGGTAGCAACACCAGTGATGTTGACATCACCATCTACATCGAGCAACGCTGTAGGCGTTGTGGTCCCGATACCTACCCAACCGTCGCTATTACCAGATACCCACTTAACATCACCTGAACCAATTATTAACTGATCGTCTTGATCTGGATATCTAACATCTTGTCCTTTACCAATGATAACATTGTTATTACCAGTATTATGAGTACCAGCAGAGTTACCAATAGCTACATTATCACTACCATAAACATTGTATAGAGCAAACGCACCAATAGCAATGTTATTGCTTTGGTTAGTTGATATACCAGCACCCCATAGTGCTTCTCTACCAATACCAATGTTCTGATCGTGATCTTCCTTACCACTATTTGTTGTGATACCTGATCTTACAATTAAGAATCCATAAGTATCTGTTAATCCAACAGTACCAGTGGATAAGTAAATAGCATCATTATTGTCAGTTAATAGTGCAAAATTATCCTGTCCTTTAACTTTAAACTGCTGACCAATAACTTTTGCTAAATGTGCATTAGTACAAGTACCAATATTAAATGTTAAGTTACCAGTAACTGCACTGTTAATAGTTCCAAGGTCACCAAGATTAGCAATCGCAATTGCCCAATCACCACCTTGTAAGTTGGAATAGTTATCTGTACTACCATATACTCTGTAAGCATAAGGATCATTAGATAATTGACTACCATCCGAGAATGAAATAGTACTGGCATCACCAGTTTCACCGTAAGTAAGAACAGTTTGAGAACCTAAATCCTGACCTACCTTATCACCAATATAGATGTTATGTGAACCTTCTGCCTCTTGTCCTGCAAGGTTACCAAGGAAAACATTAGATTCTGCTTTAGTCTGACCACCTTTCTGGAAAGCAGATTGACCAATAGCAATGTTTCTCTTGGTATTTACTGCTAAACCAGCCTGTTGACCAGCCCAGTTACCAATGAACATTCCCTGACGATCACTACCATCAGTTTCTAGTTCACCTGCTTCTCTACCAATTCTTATTAACTGAGTTCTGAAGTCTACATTATCTTCAATAGTTGCAATACCAGTAACCGTAAGGTTCTTAGTAGTAGATGCATGACTTACATTAATCTGCTCAAACTGTGCAGATGTAGAATTAAAATCGTTGTATGTAGCACCAACACCAGCAAGAGCACTTATTAGACCAACTCTGTTTGTAAAGTGAGGTGTGTCTAAAGTCGTGGTAATGCCCAATGTGGCAATAGTACCAATACCAGCAATATGAATATTTCTACCTGTTACCTCGTCATATGAAATATCGCCTGTAACATTCAACTGTCCTGCAACAGTTAAATCACCCGACACAGTGGCTGCAGCACCTACTAGAAGGTCAGTAGCTACACTCCAGGTGTCAATCTTACCTTGTGGGTTAAGGATAACCGCTTTAGATGCAGTTGGTTTACCAAAGTCTGCAGGGTTATCTGGCAGCATATCGGTGTAGTATTCACCACCGATTGCTATTGGAGCCTGTGTAGGTCCATTTGGATTACCAATATATAATTTCTTATACGACTTACCAGCACCTACATCAGATGTATCATAGGTGTATACTAATTCACCGAACGATACACCAGTACCGACTGGTGCTGCGGTTGGAGGCGAGGTTCCTTGCGTCCTCTTGATCAGAATCGTTGCGGCCATTAGTATTCCCCTCCATCAACTGTGGTGGATGGTAAAGTTGTTTGTGTTATAAATTTAGCGGATGCTGAGTCATAGACCAGAAAACTACCATTAGTAAGGTTGTTTGCATTAACATCAGAAAGTAAAACTAGTTTACCTCCTCCTCCACCGCCTCCTAAAGAGCCGCTGGCAATAACCTTTACTTGGCTGCCAGTACCAATTCGTAATGATGGCATTACCTTGTTACCCCTGCTCTAACATTGACCATTCCTTCAACGACTTTTACCTTGCTTGTGCCGTCTGCCAAGATAACATCATAAAGGTAACGACCAGGTTTTATGTCCGTTGTGACAGTGCTTGCCATAGAGATTAAAATTTCACCATCTGGAGCACTGGATACAGTCGATGCAAAGGATACAGCAGTGCTGCTCCCTGCCCATTTACGCAGTTGTGAAGTTACTGTGAAACCTGCTAGATTTAGGGTAGTGTTATTATCGTTATCACCAAGAGAAAATAAATGTTCAAAATCAGTACCCGATTCAATCTGCAAATTAGCGACATATACTGCCATCTTGTATGCTGACTATTATCCTATAAGGTATTTATCTTCTTAATCTCTGTTAGTACTTCTCGCAATACTTGAGTCATCTGACTGACTTTCAAGTCTAATCGATCCAAATCATTTCTTATGATTTCTAGATCTCCTAATTCTGATATTTTTGCTGGCACACATTCATCCCCATGAAGGAATCTTAAGTGCTCAATGTGTGCGTCTCTCATAATTTTGATGTAATTTTTTTAAGCATTTCCTTTATCTCGGAAATTTCATTTTTCATTGAATCAAGCTCTGCTTTTTGCATTGCTTTCTGTGCTTTCTGCTGCTGATAAGCAGCATAACCAGAGCTATCATGGTTGATGATAGCTCCTGTCTCATCTCTATAGAGATGTGGTTTACCTTCCACTTGCATCATGCTAGTGCAATTGCCCTCATATTCTTAATGATAGGAATCTGTGCCTGATTAGTACCATTGAAAACAACTTTAATAACAAACCCAGTATAAGGTTCTAAGTCATTTATAGTGTACTGATACTCTTTGAAGTTTTCTCCAGGAGTAACATATTTATCAGAGCGGCCATCGTTCGCTGCAGGATCAATTACAGTATCTCCGTATCCATCACCAGTGGTGTCAACACTATTCTTATACCCTGGGAAGAGTATAAACTTTTGATCGACTTCACTAGAATCTGGTCTAAGCAAACTATAAAGAACTCTGAAGTCAGAAGACGCAGGTTTAAATGCATCAAATATAACTTTTAAAGAACTCGCTGGTTGCTTAATAGAAATTAACTTGGAAACATAATAAGATGTATGTGGATCTCCAGTAAGTAGATTAGATCTCTTATCTAGAGCATAACTTGTGTCATCAATTGGTTTGTTAATCCTATTTGAAGAGAACTTCATTGCCATAGTATCTAAGCAAATCATAGGAGAGCTTACTTCATCACCCCCATTGCTTAATGCTATTCTAGCAGTTAAAGATCTATTCCTAAAGAGATTTGTCAATCTAGCATCTTCATTCACTTCAGAAGCAACTATTCTATTAGTTGGCAACTGAGTTGCTTGATTAGGAAGATACTCTTCAAATCCTTGATCACTGAATGATGTTTCTGTACCATCCACACTAGTACCACTAACAGTTCTAAGACTTACAGTAATAGCATCTGTAGGACCAGGTGTTGTTACATCAAATACAGGAGTAACTGTATCAAACATCATATTCTTGGATGAGTGACAATGAGAACCACCAACATAGGATTCACCGTTAAATGAAAGCTGTGGTTGTGATAACCCAGAAATGTCAGTTGTTCTACCTTCTCTATCAATCTTAATAATGTAATCATCCATATTTCTACCTAGAGTAGAAATATCATGAGTCTTGTTGATCTTACCTAAACTAATTCCAGAAATTTCATATTTCTGAATAGGAGATCCAGCAGCATGATTAATAGATTGGGTGTTATTAACACCTCGAACAATACCACTTAGAGTATTAATACCAACTGAAGTGTAAGAAACAACTTCGTTGTTAATAATAGCATATGCAGTATTAGCAGCACTAACAAGTACTCCTTCAAATACATCAAATCCTGTACTATCACCAATGGCAATGGAACTAGTTGTAGCATTGACTGCGGTTGATGTCACTGTTGGCAGAGTATCTGGAGATGCTCCACTAATAGCAACCTTATTGCCTGTACCATACATTCCATGATTGAAATAAGATACTCGTGCATATTCACCAGTATAGAGACTACCTGTCTCATCATACCTAGTAACATCTCTACCAGAATCAATAACAGTTCCAAGATCATGGAAGTAATTAACACTAGCAGCATTAGTAAACTCTTCTGCTTGAATATTAGTCAAGTAAAGAGTATCTATTCCGCTAAGAGAATTAATACCAACTCTAACTCCTGAACCAGCACCACTCATTTCAGCAGTAACGATTCCTACAATGTCACCTACCTTATAACCTTGTCCGTCATCTTGAATGGTAACAGCAGTAATTCCTGAATTACCAGTACCAACGGTTACACCCAACTTCAATCCTGCACCTTGACCTGTAATTGCATATGTTGCAACAGCTGCTGATGATGGAGTTCCATAACCTTCACCATTGGTTTGAATACCAACAGCAAGAGTACCACCAGTTTGAACTGGTCCACCAACATCTTCGATATATCCATATCGATATGTTGCACTAGCATCACCGACCTTTCTTCCAATAGTAAATACAGTTCCTATTAATCCAGCGTCAGTTGTAGTAGTGATTCCAAGTGCAGCCTTCTTAGGAAGAGTCTGAATTGGATTCAAATTCAATGCTGGTAAGATACCATTATTAGGTCTAATTGGAGGATTCTGGAATGTGACTACAGCATCTGATTCTACAAACTTAGCAGAGTAGATCTTGAAGCAAATGTCCTCAAATTGGCATGGAGTCCATGTAGACGCATTTTGCGACTTGAACATAGAACCAACCATGAATTGATTACTATAAACCCTTCCTGCAGCACTAGGTAGACTTTGTGCGTTAATAGCAGTCTGCCCCATCTCTGCTGTAAAGACTTCCCAAGTATTCAAAGGTGATCCTGCAACAAAGCAATACTCTGTTTCTGGTTCCAAATAAATTGGTGATGGGAATTTAATATTTGTAGCTATAGAAGCATCATTAGAAAGAGTAACATCATTTCCAGTTAAAACAACTCTAGCATCTGGTGTAACCAACTGTTCTGTTGGTTGACCCAATTCCATTGTTCTTACTTCAAACCAGCAAGGAACAGTTGGATCTGCCATCGTATAGAAGTAAAGATCTATAGAAGTTAGATAACATCCACCGATATCAGTCTTGAATGACTGTGCCAAGGGATCTCCACCTCTTCTTCCTCTTCTTCTCCGACTTCTCCTTCTTCTAGTACCATTACCTCTTCTGCCACCCCTACCAGTAACAATGACATTATTGGTAACAGTCCTATCAATGAAGGTTGTGTTATTAATAATAACTGGGGGTGGTGGTGGAGGTGGTGGGGGCGGTCTACGGTTTGTAAATGTAAGACTTACATCTCTCTGTATCGTCGTAGTCTCTAAAGTTGTAACACTTACATCAGTTTGTACAATTCGTGTTGTACCAATAGCAGTATATACAGCAGTTGCTACTGAATTGGCAGTACTACCCTTATGATAAACAACATTATTAGGATCAGATGTTACTTTAACTTCTCTTTCACCAGATCTTACTCTAGCAAGTGGAGTTGGTGAAGCAAATGGATCTCTAAGCCATATACAAGCAGTAAGATCTCCATACACATCTGACCATAAATTAAGATCTGAGATAGTTGCTTGTGCTCCACTAGTCTCTCCAGAAACAACAGCACCTTCTGGAAGATATCCAAAGAAATCTCCTTGTGCAGCAGTTGCAAGAGCAGCAGTATCTATATTCAGTGTAGTAGAACCCTGAGAATACGCTGTAGGTAGTGTCTCATTCCTATCTAAAGGATTAAGTTCAAATGTAGTTGTAGGTGCAGTAATTGGTCCTTTCTTATGATCAGGTCTACAAAGTCGGAATCTATAAGTTTCTCCGTTTACAAGAGAAGTGATAGTTTCTCCAACAGTAAATGCACCAATAACATTTTGAATACCAATAACTTTTGGAATTACATCAACATTACCAAGAGAATCAAAGTATTGGAAGAATTTAGTATCAGGTCTTAAACCAGTTACATTATATTCAATGTTTCTTGATCTACAGAATGGATCAAATGTCTCCTGAGCAATATAAGTATTTCTAGATGTAATATCATCTCTCTCTACACCAGAGACAAATTCATTTGTGCTTGCAGATAATTCATCCTGACCAAATCCACCATCAACAGTAGTTGCACTAACTCTAGTATCAAAAACTCTCCTTCTAATAATTTGAGTTGATAATGTTGAAGTTTGTTGAGTATTGATCCAATTATCACTGGATGGATTCAACTTCATCTCACCAGTATAAGCATGAACCAAGAATGGGTTTAAGTTTTCTACTCTAGTCGCAAAGTTCTGATCAACAAAAAGTTCTTCCTCATATTTGAGGGTAACCATTCTACCTGTCTTTACTGCTTTCTCATCTAAGAGAGCAAAATTTTGGGTGAAATCTAATGTTTCTGGAGACTGTTCTGTTGATGGCAAGAGTTGCATATCAATAGAACTTAAGTCTGTTAGAGGTTTTAAATGACCTCTATCAATATCAATATCAATTGGAGATGCTATATCAACTAAATTTCTATTCTTAAATGAGTCAGCAAAGAAACCACTCTTAAATCTATCTAAACCATCAGCATCTTTAACTTGTAAAGTTTCAATCTTTTGTTCCAATAGAGACAAAGATGTAACTTCTTCAAGATGCTCTAACCTATCCTCAATGTCACCAATATCACGCATGGTGTATCGGCGATTATCTATTAAGAATACTTGAGCATTATTTGTATCATACAAGAAAGGAGGCCAAACAATAGTAGCCAATGTCATTGCATCTGGCTGATCAGCAGGTGGTTTGGGATTTGCTGATGGAACACCCATATCAACAACTGCATCACCAACATTCTTAAGAATGACCTTATCTATTCTTCCAAAGTAATGTTGATATTTGAATTTTGATGATTCATTAGGAGTTGCAATTCTCGATCCAGAATCAATTACCCTATTGGATGGATAGAAAGGAGATACAGTTGCACTACCAGGAACAAATGTTGAAACCCTAGGTCTGAAATCAAGAGTATCAGTTGCTCTTATGCCTCTTTTACCTATTGCAGGAACATCTTTAGCAAATCTTTCTGTATCATAACTATTGACAGTAAATACATCTCCAACATCTGAAGATGGAATATCATATCTATCAAAAATAACTAAGAGTTGTTTTGTTGGAACATAGTTCTCATTATTCCTCAATAGTCTAGAATAATCATAGTATTGTTCCCTCTGTCCTTTATCTAAGGTAAATGAATTAGTAACATCCTTATACTTACCAAGAGTTACAGATTGCAAAGTTGCTGATGTATTGGATTCTTGGAATAAAAGAGTTTCTAGAAGTTTAAATTTATCAATTGTTTTATATACAATACTAATAGAACTACTACCAGCATCAATTGCAACTATTCTTGCAACAGCATTAGTATCTTCACCAATAATTACTTCACCAACAACCGCATTTTGGAAAATAGGATCAGTTGAGGTAAATACTAATTTGTCAAATAGTGGTACATTGGTATCTAAAGATTCATAAACAGCAACTATATTAGCAACATCAGGATAATTCAAACAAATCTCTTCATCCTGAACTCTTACTCCATATAGACCACTCTGAGTTAATCCATCATTAGTGCTGTTATTAGCATTAGATCCTGACATATCCTTAGAAGAATATGTAATGGATACCTGTTGACTTCTCTTATACTCTTTAGTCTTATTCTTAATATTACTTTTTGCTACTGTTACATTAACTTTCATCCCAGTTTCTGAGAATTTCAAACCATTAATGGTTAAAGTATCATTAGTAATAACTACTTGATCTTGATTGATTACTGCAATTTCACCATCATCATATTGTACCTGATATCTTTCTTGATCAAATGAAACGAAACTAACATCGTCAAGACTAAGAGAACTTGTGTTAACAACCAAAACACCATTAGCATCGGTTGATTCACCAGTTACTTGATCAGAAAGTAGTAATTCTGCACCAGTAAAATCTATGTCAGAAATATTACTTGTGGGTAATTTTAAATATAATCCAGAATTATCTTCATTAGTTAATTGTTGTTCTCCCTTATAAATCCTACCTTCAAATGTAGAACCTGGAAGAGCTCCAGTAAACAAGTCAGGATTAGTGGTTAGAGCAGCCAACCTCATGCTTGCGCCATCAGCAGCAACATAAGATACTACATTGTGATTAGGTAAAGATTGATTGGATCTATAATAAACTATTATATCGCCAGGTTTAAATCTATCAAATGTTTTACCAGTTGATGTGGTATCACCATTAGTCGCAATACGAACATCAGCATCACCAATATTATATGGAGTTCCTAGATTTAATTTCTTCTTAGCATAGAATGTATTTGACTGTTGAACATTCTCAACATCATCCATACTGTATGAAATTACCTTATCAACAACTCTGGATAAATTCTGATTACCCTTAAAGGATAATTTCTCACCTGCTTGGAACTTACCAGATACTTGTGTTAATGTAATAGTACTTGCACCAGCACCAGCAGATATTGTGTATCCTGTAGCACCACTTTCAGCACCTTCAACATAAGCAGATTCTACAACTTCTGCATTGGATACATTATCATTAATTAATAACTTAGTATATAACTGAACATCATATAAGTAAGCATCAAACTCAGTTGAGTTATCCTTATACTTAGAATCTACTAAACCAAAGTTATAAACTTTAGCATCACCAACTTTCGTACTACTAATACCTGTTTGTAGATCAATGGAATTTCTAAATGTTGTAAGACCACTAACACCATTTAATCTAAGTCTATTTCCTAATCTAAGGTTAAATGTTTCTTCTATCTTATCTGATGTAGTTCTTGGTTTTTCTACATCAAGCATTTCTCCAAATGTTTCATACTGATACCCTTTAACATATGCAGTACCAGGAGATAACCTTACACATGCAAGAGATTCATCTGGAACATTTCCTTGCTGAGTACTATTGGTGGCATAATACACACCCTCAGAACCCATCCTATCATTCAAACTATCAAGAACAGTGATAAAGAAAGGATTTGTGGTATAGTCTCCAGACTCATCATGAGTTCTCTGTGCAAGATAGTCCTCAATTTTATTATAATCACTATTACCGCTAATTTGTTTCTCAACTTCACCACTTCTTACTCTAAGAATTTCGATAAAATCTGTATCATCAAAATCATTAACATCTTTCTTAGAAAGAACCAATTGTATTCTTAGTCTATCTGCGCCTGGTGCAGCATAGTTTGAAAACCCTTTTGCGTTATCATATAAACTAGCATCTTCTTTAGCGTTGATTGCACTCTCTACTACCTGTAAACCAACTCTGAATGAGGGTTGATTGTCATACTGATCTAATATAATAGTCTGTTGATTAACTCTTACAAAAGCACCTCTTACAAAATATACACCACTAGAAATAGAAGCTGCAGATGCAGAACTACAAGAATCCTGTTGGATTGTATTTGCAACAGATGAACCAGTGTTTATGGTAGTATTACCATAATTAAGAGGTTCTTCCATCAACAACAATTCAGAATCCTGGAAGAAGTCAAAAGATCCACTTGGACCTGGAGACATATATTTTACATATATTGTTGCATTAGAAGTTCTAGAGGTACTAGCAGCAATGTAGTTAATAACTTTTGCAGTAACACCTGAAGTTTGTCCTTTTATTCTCTTTCCTACAAGATCTTTTATATAAACTTCAACATCAGTTCCTAAATGAGTTGCATCTAATTGAACAGCAAAATAATCTCCATCGTAAGTAATACCACCAGGGATCACTACTGAACCCTCTTTAAACATGTGACTACCAAACTGCTCAATCTGATTCTGTAGAATAGATTGTAAGCTTGTTAATTCACGAGCTTGAACAGGGAATCCTGGCTTAAACAGAACTTTATGGTAATTTGATGTCCTGTCAAAGTCGTCGTAATAAGGACTTATGTTCAGGTTAGTCTGTTGTGGCATCGGTTTAGAATTCTAATACGATTTTGATGTCTTCTTTTTGACGAACATTTCTTGTAATAGCAGGTCTATTATCAAGATAGATGATCTCGCCACTCCTCTTATTTATTTCAGCTTCAGCAATACCATTTGTAAACTGAACGCCAAGGTCTACAACCTTACCAGCAGGTGTAGTTGTAGATATACCACTAAATGTAGCATCTACATTGACACTGAACGCAGTACTAGTTACTGCATTAGCAGAAGCACCAGACTGGAAGTTAATTACAGGAGCTTGATTGTTAACTTCTAAACTATCAGTAGCATCAAATGTTGATTGGTTATAAGATAAACTTCTGTCTTGGAAGTACTTAATTACCTTAGTATCAATATCATAAGAGGCAACATATCCTCTTGCAGTACCAACACCAGTTATATTTTGTTCAATTTCTGTTCCAATACCAAGAGCCTGTGTAGTATCTCCAGTAAATTTGAGTGATCTCAGTGATGAGAATTCAGATGACTGTAGATAGTTAGTACCAGCAACACCAATTGCAGTAGGGTTTCTGATTAATCCAACTTGTGCAAATCTAGTATCAGAAGCAAAATCATAAGATGATGCGTCAAATCTTGTATAAATTAGAACCTTATCAGTTCCAAGTTCTTTATAAGCATTATAACCATGCCCTAAAGACGGTGGAATAATAGGACTTAATTTAGCAAACTTAGTTGCTGAACCATTAATAGATGAAAGATCGATACGAGCATAACTGTATCCATAACCACCATTAGTAACTTGGGCAGAAATAATCTGTCCTTGGGTGTTAGTTAGTATCCTAACTTTACCACCTGTTCCGTCACCAACAATATCAACCTCAATAGGACTTGATAAGAAACTATAACCAGCACCTGCTTCATCAATCGATACTACCTTAATTTGATTACTATTAGTAGTAGAATCTCCATTATCTCTAACAACTTTAATATCAGCAGTAGTTGTGGTCTCCCATTCATTAGGAACCGCAATATACTCAGTAGAGTCAAATTTCACGATATCCGCAGGAGGAACCGTGAACATATATTTCCAAAGATAACTATCACCACTTACACCAGCAGCAGATGGTTCAAGATCAGTAAAAGTTGGTTCATCCAACGATGCGCTTGCAATAGTAGAAATACCAGCAGCACCATTATTGATACAAACATAGACTCTATAGTCTTTGTTCATTACATAATAGTTTGCAGAATAAAGTCTACTTGAGTTAGATACTAAAGAACGATTAGTTGTACTATAGTCATGACGGTACATATCATATGATGTACCTTTAGTCCAAGTAACTTTTCTAATCAATCTCCTAACATCACCAGGAAATACTTTCCGTCCAAACAACATCGTGTCATAGACATGATTGTTGTAGTTAATACTATCAGTAGGTGATGGTGGCTGAACAGTAGTACTATTCCAAGTATCTGTGCGTCCAAATCCCGATATTGTGGGATTTGCCAATCCTAGAAACGCATAGTAAGAGTTATTCCCACTAGTAACATCATCCATGAAGTTATTAGCGTTAATAATCCTAAACTGGTCGGTTATAATTGCTGCCATTGCAATGTTCTAGTGTGAGGTCTTACTATTTTGGTATTTATAAGGTTTTTCCAAGTGCTCCAGTATTACGCAGTCCAATATTCCTTCTTTGGGCAATTGGCCATTTATCTAAGTCTGGATCATAATCAAGTCCCTTAGCAGTTAATGAAAGTGGATCGAAGACATCTCTAATAGCAGAAGAGAAGCGTCCCCAACTGAATCTTGCTGCAGGGTGTGCAGTTGATCCAACTCCTACGAGTCCAGTTATGTTAGTTCCAGAATGGATATTACAAGTAATTACCCCTGTTCTAGCACTTCCGTCCCAAGATACTGAATGTGCATAGTATATATTGTCAAGTTCAAAGGTACTAATACCAATAGGATCAGAATCATGAGCATCAACACTTGTTATAACACCTGCTGCAGGTGATATACCAGATCCATAAACTCTGAATGGATATCCAGTTGTAAATCCAGTAACAAATGATGAATTCTCTTCATTAACTAAGTTGTTAGTATCTAATTGGAATACAAGACCTAGATCAGTACCAATACCAGCAGAAGTTGTAATACCAGTAATTAAACCAGTATATCCCTGAACATCAGTAACTAGAGGATCAATATCATTCCAGTACTCCCAGTTAACACCTGCTTGTGCTGTTGTACCAATACCAACACCATAAACGAAGATGCCAAAATCATCATCTAATAATCCATCAACATCTCTAAAATTGAGATTGTGATCAACGAATAATGCAGTATCAGTGTCTGTGTATGACTTAATAACATTAGCAATTGGATAGATCTGCGCTTCTTGAGAATCTCTTGCCTTAGAAACTATTCCACCAGCAAAGACTCTATCAACCTTTTGCTTATTCCAGCGCATTGGTTTGTAGTTATCATTATTAACACCAGAACCTTGATAGAATGGAGTTTCTACAACAGATGCTGTTGCGATTCTAGTAACAATTCTTGCCCCTTGTTGAGCAAAGTTAGTGTTATTCTTAGGAACTTGATTCAATTCAATATCAGAACTCTTGAATAGTTCTACAGAGTCACCTTCTTTAATAATCTCATTGACATCAAAGAATATACTATCATCACCAACTGTTCCTCTATAGAAGAAGATAAACACATCATCATTAATTGTAGGTGCAGTTTCAAAGTTAACTGAAGTTCCACCATTAAATGTGTAATGCTTATTTGGTTCTTGAAGAACACCATTAACAAAGATTAGAAGAACTGGTCCAAGATCAATCTCTCTTGAATCTGGATCATTGTTATCAATCTCAAAACTGATTAATTGGTTCTGATAATAAAGAGGATATCTCTTTCTATCACCATCTTGGAAAGGTCTGATATTGTCAATGTAATCAAGATTACCAAACTGCCAAGCAGAAATATCATCATTAAAGATATCAGTTACTTCAATCTCAAATGGTATGAATAAATCACCTGCATCAGGATCAGTAGATAGTCCAGTTACACCAAACTTATCACCTTTCTTGAATCCATATCCAGGTTTTGCTAGATTCCACTCAGCAACTTCATTCAATAGGAACTCTGGTCCAGTTGAATAACCAACATAGTTTGTAGATATACCAATGATATCCACTGTAATAGAAGCACCAACACCTGTAGTTGTTGTGTTTCCAAGTCCTTCTCTGTAATTACCTTCAATACTTAATAAATCTCCTGATGGTTGTGGAACATTAATAACAGTATTCTTACTGTATCCAGTTCCGCCATTGACAAGATTAAAGACAAGTGAACCACCTGCACCAACTATTGCTGTTACAGTTGCGCCTATACCATATGGTGAATTACCAGGATCAGTTACACCGATAGCAGTTATTGTACCAAGATCTGTAGTATATCCAGATCCATATGTTAACTCACAATAGTAGATAGAAGCTGTACCACCAGAATGATAAGAGTGTGGAATAGTGCTTATACCAGCGTTAACACTGAAGGTTCTAGCAGAAACAATACCAGTTACATCCAACTGTTGATCATAATCTGGGTAAATGTTAGTTGTTAAACCAACTCTTACTGTACCACCACCAGTATAAGGATGTACTAATGTAGATACACCAACGAATGTAGTAAAGGATGTAGTAGTTCCTACAGACCTTACAGTGTAATAGTAACCCTGAACACCACTAGGATATGTCTTAGCACCATACTGACATGTAACACCAATACCTGCTAACTTGAAGTTCTCTGGTTTTACTAATCCATGATTAGCAGCAGTGAATTGAAGAATACCAGTTGCAGGGTTATAAGTCGCATTTGTTGGTGTTAATGCTGCACCAGACCAAGAATCAATATAGAGTGTGCTAGAAGCAGCACTTACAAACTGATGATCATATGCACCACCATACTGAACTGCTCCAGTTGTAGCACTTTGGAATGTATGAGCGTAATTTCCACCAGAAACTACAGCGTTAGTTGCCTCATGTCCTGCACCGATATCATAATTATGTACGCTAGTGTCAGTTGAAACACCAACTTGAAGTGTAATATATCCAGTCTGTTTCTTAATACCACCTGTAGTCGCACTATCGAATGTATGTGCAAACTGATGAGCAGGACCAGATGCACCAACATCAACAGCAAATGTGTTAACAGTTGTGCTTGCAATAGATACCCACTTACCGCTAATAGGATCAGAAGATCTTGGATATGTATGAGCAATTCTATAAGAGTCTCTAGCACACTTCAGTGATATTGAATTATCGTCAAACTTAACTCTATCGTTGTTCATGAATCCATGACCAGCGACTGTTACAGTCATAATACCAGCAGAAGGATCATATACAGCATCTGTTGCGGTAACACTAGTAGATCCTACTGAGTGAATACCAATTGGTTGATCAAATGCTCTATCTCTCTTCTGATCCATGCTACCAACACCAGCAGCCTGGAAGGTATGCCCGTAAGCACCACCACCATGAATCTGTGATCTCTTAATAGCACCAGTTACGCCAGAAGCAAATATATGATCTGATGTATCAGGAGAACTCATACCATTAGTTCTAAAGGTATTAGTCGTTACATTAGAAACCTGAATCCACTTACCACTATAAGGATCGGTTGTTCTAGGATATGCATGTACTGTACTATAGTCATCCTTAGCACATGTGAAGGAAACTGCACCAGTATCAAATAGAACCCAATCACCATTACTAAGACCGTGATTAGCAGATCTAACTGTCATGATACCAACAGTACCATCATATTGCGTACCAGCTTCAGCAGTTAACCCTTCATGCGGTACAAAATGATGAGTTGAAATATTTGTGGACGGTTGTGACGCTAAAACTTGGAACGAAATTGAATTTGCGCTCGTAGAAGCGATAGAAACCGCAGTTGTAAACCCAGGATCGCTAGATCTTGGATAATTATGCACACTCTGATAAGTATCAAAACCACACCTAAATGACATCGATTCAGGTGAAATTTGGATAGATTGACCAGTCATGAAACTATGGTCACCGATAGTAGCTGTTACAATGCCAGCAGTGGGGTCGTAGATCGCCGAGGAGATGCTATAAGGTGCTATAGGTGACTTACCTACTTCAACACTAAATGAGGTGGTTGTAATGCCTGTAATAGGTAACCACTTACCACTGACAGGATCAGATGATCTTGGATATGTCTTGGTTGAAGTGCCGCCATCCATGTCACACTTGAAGGAAATAGAGTCATTATCGAATCTAATCCAATCTCCATCGTGAATTAAACGCCCACCAGGTACAACTGTAACGGTCATAATGCCCGCATTGGCATCATAAACTGCGCCATTTACAGTCTGAGTATCGATTGTATTGCGTGGATATGCGTGAGAAGAAATATAACTATCGTTAGCACAACGGAAGATAAGTGATCCAGTCGCTAACTTGATCGCAGTTTGTTCTGCTAATCCATGTTGACCAATATTAAGATCAAGGAATCCCGTTGTAGGTGTATAAGTTGCAGTAGTAACACTGTAGTTAACTGTAGGTGATGTACCAACAGTAATAGCAATACCTGTAGCTGTAGTAGATGCAACTGAAATTGCAGTGTCATAATAAGGATCAGATGGTCTAGGATAAGACTTAGTTTGACTAGTTCCATCCATAGCACACTTAAAGTCAAGTGAACTACCCTTAATTTTGATGGTGTTACCTGCCATAATGTTATGGTTAGGTATAGTCATCGTCATGATACCTGCTACAGGATCATAAACCGCATTAGTAGGTGTCCAACCAACATTAGTAGTAATACCAACGAATACATCGAAAGTATCATTAGTAACATTCCTTACTTCAAGGAACTTATCATTTACAGGGTCAGATGCTCTTGGGTATGTGTGATTAGTTGCATAACCATCCTGATTACATGTGAATGTTAATCCACCTGTTGTAATACCAATCAAGTTAGGATCGGTAAAGTTATGATTACCATCAGCAATAACAGTGGCAATACCACTTGTATAATCATAAACAAAGGATGTAATACCAATAGTGCTTCCGTATCCAAGACCAGATTTACCAACATTAACAGTGATTGTATCTGAAGTAGTCTTACCAAATGCTACAATCTTATTATGATATGGATCTGTTACACGAGGATAAGCATGATTTGTTGCATATCCATCTTTATCACAACTCATAGTAATTGCACCAGTAGCAATTCCAATTAGACCCTTCTGTGCTAGAACTCTAGCAACACCAGTAGATCCTATAGAGAGTGTTAAGTCACCAGTTAGTGAATTATATGCTGCATCACTAAGAGAGACATAACTGATAGTAGAAACACCAACATGGAAATAAAGTTCACCAACACCAATAGAAGCAATACCAATCTGTCTATTATTAACAGGATCTCCTGTACCAGACTTACCAACAAACATTGTGGCAGTAGTAGCAGTAGTCGATGCAACCGCTATATTTGTACCATAGAACGGATCAGTGGTGCGTGGATATGAGTGCTGACTGTTATGACCATCTAGATCACAAGTAAAGACTAGTGAATCTTGAGCAATCTGAACAGTATTAGTACCAGCAACTAAAGCATGTGATGGGAATGTAAGTGTTAGATCACCAGTAGTTTCGTTGTAAGAAGCGTCTGTAGGTGTTAAAGCAGTACCAACATTAGGTGTAACTGCGCCAGCAGCAGCATTTACAAACTTATGACTGTATCCTGCACGAGGATATGTGTGAGTAGTAGCGTAGTTATCTCTCTCACAAGACATGCTGAAGGAGTTAGTTTGAATACCAATTGTGCTAACTGCCTTTCTAAGTGGTGAATTTGCACCAACATAGGTATGAACACCAGCAGTTGCGTCATTAGCCTTACCAACATTCACTCTAAATGTGTTTACACCAACCTGATCAATTGTTAACCAACGGTTTGCAATACGATCTTTACCACTAACACTGTTTCTTGGATAGGTGTGTTGAGTACCATGAGAGTCTTTAGCACATGTAAAGATCAGAGCATTTTCAGGAATCTGAATAAATTCACCATTTTGGAATCCATGTCCAGTAATAGTGAAGTCTATCTGTCCTAATGTTGGATCATATGTACAAGTTGTAATTGCATGAGATGATGCTGTAGTAAATCCAGCAGTACTAACCGCTACCTTCATTTCACCTTTTAATGCATCATATGCAAGACTAGTAGGTGCATGAACAACTCTAGTTGAAATACCAACATTAAGAGTGAATGCTGTATTTGAAGTCTTAGTTATTGCAGTAGTAACACCTGAAATTGGGTCAGATGAACGAGGATAACTATGAGGAGTTTGATAATTGTCTCTCTCACAAGTTAATGTTACCGCACCAGCATCTAATGTAATGGTATCATTAGTAGACATACCATGAGCAGATGCAAATTCTAATGTTAATACACCAGTACCAGCGTTATATGCTGCGTTATTAGGAGTCTTCTGATTACCAGACTCTGCACCACTCTGTACATTAACACCATTGGTTAGTGCAGATACAAACTTATGAGGATAATCACCACCAGTGAATATGGCATCTGTAGTAACACCAACATGCTTATGAGTGTAATTTCCGCCCAATACTAGAGCATCAGTAACAGAACTTCTGTAAATGTGCTTATAACCAATACACTCCATTTGGAGTCCATTTAAGTAAACACTTTCAGATAATTCAAGATTATGAGGTCCAACTGTGCTGACCTCCATAATTCCACTTTCATTGTCATAGTATGCAGTTTCAATAGCTACACGAGTTCCTTCTGTAGGGAATCCAACAAGATCTGTAATGACACCATAAGCATCACGAACAGGTCTTACATTAGCACCTCTAAATGGTGCATATCCTCTACCTGGTGTAGAAGCAACAGATATTATGATGCCACCCCTAGGTAACTGATTTTCATTAATATCCGTTACATCAATTATCGGCGTTTCATATCCTATAGAACTAATACCAGTGAATTGTACACTAGCAATACCAGCACTAGGATTATCTAAAATCTTGAAATTAGAATTAGTATTATTCTCACTATATGGTGCTTGGAAGATATTATTGATGAATAGTACACCATTACCACCAGTTGAACCAATACCAGTAACTGCAACACCAATAGATGTTAATGGGTAAGTAGTTTCTAATCCGTCAAACTGTTCTGATATATCATCAAAGATTTGGTTCTTGGAATAATCCTTCCTTAGGAATGCTCTTCCACCAAATGTTGCTCTTGCATATGGCAAGTTAGCAGCATTAGTAATTCCTAAGTCACCACCAAGAGGTGCTTTTGTGAAATGTACCTGACTATCTAAGATCTGGAATGATCCTCTAAAGAGTCTAGCAGTCTCACCAGCAGCATGTGAAGTAGCAGCAGTACCAACTGCGCCCCTCTCTACCTCTACTAATGTCCATGTACCAATACCCACAACTGGTCCAATAGTAGTTGTACCAAAACCAACAGTTCTTACAATAGAATATTCATCTTCAATCTTGAGTAAATCTCCAGATTGGACAGATGAAATACCACTTAATACAAATGCAGTTACATAACCAACAACAGGAACATTTAAATCATATTCGATTGAAGTGTATGATATTGGTTTTTGAACTAGACCACTAATGGAAATCATAGATTTCTCATCTCTCTTTCTCATAGAGAATCTATGCTTATTACCAGTACCAGTACCATCAAGGAATGTTACAGCAGCCCCTACCTTAGCATCATTTTCTGTTAATGCAATTCTATACTGTTGATTGTTGTCCTTAATAGCATAAACTGTTGATGGTAAATATCCAGTTACACCAGCACCAGTTCTGTATATAAGAGCAGATCCACCAATACCAATAAGGTTAGAATCGGGAGTATATGTTAACTGCTCATAATTAGAGAAGAAGTGCTTCTGATTAAACATACCAGATGCACGATTTATTTGATTAGCATCTGCAATATTTGTTTCACGAGCATAAATTGGGATGCCTAAGTAATTTAAATCAAATGATTTGATATTTCTGTTATTGATACCAAGATAAATTGTTTGTGCAACATTCTCATACACTGAACCATAATTAATATCACCAATACCGTCTCTAGTACCATTAGGGTCTAAAACCTTGTATAGTACTTCATTATATGCAGTGACACTAACAATACCAGCAACTGATGGGTGGAACTCTAGTCCATAAGTACCATCGGATCTATAAGTAGAACCAAATGTTCCTATACCAGTTGTAGATCCAACTGATGCAAGTGGAGTTTCACTAATAAATGTTTGACTCTTCTCAGGATCAGATAACATGTAAATCTGATGTAAAGACTGAGTTGCGCCATAAGAAACATGAACTGTAGACTTAACAGTTAAATCTGTAAGACTTGTTATACCAACAATAGTTGTAATACCTGCTCTTGATTGACTTGAAGTTTCAAGTCTTGCAGATCTTTCTGTACCATCTGGAGTGAATGGAATCTTAAATCTATAATTAGAATCCCCAAGAGTAGATGGATCAACTATAATTGACTTATACTTAACAGTTACATTATTTGAACGACCATTCTCAAAGTCAAACTTAACTAAACCACCTTCAATCTTAGATGTTACTGTACCAATAAACTGTGGTGCAGATAATCCACTTAGATTCTGTTTTGAGTTAAATGCTGCTAATTCTGTCAAATAAGTATCAACACCATCATGCATAATTGCATATTCTAGATAATCTACCTGTTTTTCTAAATTTGTTCCAGGATTATCAATTGCTAAAAGTTGTACAATAGCAGCTTGACTGGATGAAGTAGATATTCCAAAAATATTAGTTGTTACTGAACCTGTGATAGTACTTCCTGCACCAGCAGTTGCTACACCACCTTCTAACCTAATATGACCAAAAGCAGAACTTCCACTACCTACAGAATCAGAGAAATTAGTCTGGAATGACTTAACTTCATAATCAGTATCAAATGGTTCATTGGGACGGAAAAGTAGTTCAGTTATATCTGTACCAGCATTATATCTGGTATCAAAGGTTGCATATCCAGTACTAAGACCAGCTACTTGGTTCCAGTTCTGCATTTCTTGCTTTTGGAGCAAGAAAGTATCTTCATCAACAGTAACTGAGATGAATTCGTTAAATTGGTAATGGTTCTTAGCAGGATCTTCTGCCTGATGGACACTTTGAGTTAACCATCTCTGGAAGTATCTTCCACCAGGATAAGTCGCAACAACTCGATAATCACTTAAATCATTAGACTCATTTGAGACAAATTTAGGACTAATATCATCAATATTCAAAACTCGGTTAGTTCTGTTTAAAATGAAGTCAGAAAGTCTAGTTGCTCTTAATTCTACAAATTTAGAGATATTTCCTTGGGATTCAAAATCTCTTGCTAAATCAAACGGATAAATTGAATCTACTCTAAGTGGATCGCCAATAAAGTCAAGAACCAGTCCACCAGCATCTTCTGCAGGTATATTTGTTTCGCCTGGCTTACCTGATGCCATAACTTCCGTATTGGCAAAGTTTTTAAGTCCAGATGGGTGAACTATATCATTAACATAGGTAACTAAGTCCTCATAAGTCTTAGGACTCTCAATTGCATAAGAAAGGTTCTGATAATAATCATTATCAGGTAATACTTGGTTAGTGTCATTAATAAGTCCAACATTGTCTCTCCAACCAACTAAGGTCTTAACAGAAGACGCAATATTAAAACTACCATCAAATTCCTTGATACCAATAACTCTACAAGAAGATCCGCTTAATTTACCAGTTAAGATATCATTAATTTCAAGTGGCTCTGCACCACTAACGATAATCTTAGCAGCATTAGAATCAATGAAGTCTAAAGCAACATCTGCAATAGGATTGTTATTTCTCTTAAATGGTTCATTTTCAATGAACTTAGAAGCACCTTTAACAACTTCAAATTGTGCAATGAAGGCTGCTTGGGTTAATTGACCAAATCCAAAGGAAACTGTTGCTCCAGTACCAGGATTTGTAGAAATTCCATTTAAATCGAATGTAACTTCTCTTGGGTTGGTAGCATCATTATAATCAGTAACTTCAAATGGAATAAACTTATAATCTTGAGAGTTATATCCAGTACCACTTCCAGCGTCATAAGCAACACCTTCAACCATTAATTTATCACCAATTGCTATTGGTTCAGTAACATATCCTAAAACTGGAGTAGTAATAGTACAAGTTAAAATTCCAGCAGCGGCTTGTACATTAATAATGCTAATACCGTTACTATTTCTTACAGGAGCAACTCCATAGTCATTATTAGACAATCCAATAGGAGGTACAGAGACTGTTGCCTCAGTTACAGCAGAGTCACTTAATTCGCAAGTAATTAGTCCAGTTTCTACAACATCACCAGTTGCTTTATCGTATAATACTAATGCAGGTGCAGTAATATAGAATTTACCGCCATATATGACATTAACCGCATCAATGGTAGAGAAACTGTCTATATTAACAACTCTAGGAACAAAAGCATCAGGTCTGAGAGTATTATCGGATGGATATCCATAAACATCTTCTGGAACCGTTAATGACTGTAATTTGTTGATAGCATCAGATTCTGCAATCAATGTTGCGTTTTCTCCACGATCTCCAATACTAGAAATACCAGGAAGTCTTGAATAGTTAAGTCCTGGACTTAATATTCTTGTTGAAGCAATACCACCAGTAGCATTAGTAGATCTAGTAGTATATTCAATAATATCGCAATTAGCAGCAGTATAATTTAAAGATTCTGGTTTTTCCTCTAGATTGATATTAAATGTAGTATTTCCAATACTTGTTATTGGATATGTTGATGTGTAAGAACTATCAACATACTTAATTTGAGATCCATTGAAAACAGTCTTATCAGCAGTACTAATACCACTTGAAAATAGACTATAGTAGATTATCTTAGGAGCTGTCTCAGAATGTCTAATTTTAATGGTTGGATGACCATCAGAATTAGGATTTGTTGATGCAACACCAACAGTTGCTGTAGTATGAACACCAACTATCTCAAAACCAAGACTTGTGCCAGATCCTACAAATTCATTAAAGTAATTATTGTCATAATAGAATTTTAAGTCATTCCCAGATAAAGTGGGATCACTCATATCAAATACAAGATCATTATTCCTAAATGGTCTTAATTGTGGATTAATTGGGTTAATAGTTTGTCCAGATCCACCTTGAGATGTAATATTAACAACATTTGGAGTTCCTGAAGCTTCTTTAAATGTATTTGTTAATTGAATCGTATTTTCGTCAATTACAACAACATAATACTCTCTTTGAACTATTCCATCTGGAAGATTTGAACCATAATACAAGATTTTATCACCAGTTATCAAATTATGCTTATAAACACTAATTCTGTTAGTAGTAGTGTTTATTCCAGTTTGGTCAATATTAAGTGGATTGAGAATCAGATAATTATCAATAATCTTAACTGTTGCAAAGGTTGTTGTACCAATACCAGTTGCAAGACCAGGTTTAACAATCAAATTGATCTCATCATCAGTTTCTAACTCATGATTCTCAGCAGTTTGGATGGTAGTAGTGATTTTTTGTACAGATCCAGTAACTTGTGTATCTGGAGTGTGAGTAAACAGATAATCATAAGCATCTGTACCACCAGTAACAAAATACACTTCATTAGAAGTTTTGGTTGTTTTTATACCAATAGTGTTTTCAGTTTTTCTTACCGCATAGCATGGATCAGGTATATTGAAGGTAGTTCCAACACTATCAGTTTTTAAACCTAAAGTAGCTCCACCACTAGGAACAGTCAGACTTAAAGCATCATTAGTCTTTAACCCATGATTTTCTAAGTGAATATTCTGAGTTTTAATAGATCTAGTTGCAGTAACACCAAGATATTCAAAATCTCTAGTTATTGTTTGTCCTGTTGTAGTACCAAATCCTACTGCTTCTGTAGGGTTAAAATATATCTTTTTAGTTTGTTCAGAAATAAATTTATTGGTAACTATAGGAATCTCTATTTCATCAGCAAAGTATGAAACTCCCAATCCAACTACACCTGTAGTTGTAACACCAGTAGACCTACGAATTCTTAATACACTATCATCATTATAAACATTCAAAATATGAGCAGTTTCTTGCCCAATTTGAACAGTAGTAGCAATTCCTACTGTAGAACCAGTAGAAACAGAAAGTGGAGTCTGAGTAGAGAATCCAATTGTAGCACCAGCAGCGACTGAGACTGGAATATACTGAACTCTAATATCAGTAACTAATCCAACAACATCATTCTCTAAAAGTTTGGTTGAAACATTTACAGTGCTAATAACATGAGAATCTACTAATTTGTCTATACTAGTAGATAATCCAGCAACTTGTACATAATCTTTTACTTCTAACCCGTGTGATGGATCAAAATGACCAATAACACTTTGATCTTTCCATTCAAATACTATATTTTCGTATAATTTAAATGTAGTATCAATCTTATTAACAGTCTTACCTTTTAATAGATTAACTTTAGCGGCAACACCAGATCCACCAGTTCCACTTTCATCAAAGTTTAATTGCGCTCCAAAAGTGTATCCTATACCAGAAGATGATATCTGTAAACGCTCTACTCCACCAATACCGATTTTATCTGGTATTGCGACATTAGGAATCTGCTTATATGGTTGATATACAAAATCATAAGCAACTCCATCACCAAATAGGTTATATGGAAGGGTATTTCGTACTAATTTGGATTCTTCAAAACTATAATTAAGTTGCTTAATCTTTTCACCAGAAACTGTATTAACTCTTAGTGGGAATCCTCTATAAGTATCACCAATATAATATGGGAATACTGGAACATCAGTATTATCTACCGTTGCGAAATATGCATAAACACCTTCTTCAAATTCAGGTGTTTTACAGAATCTACCATTATGTTCATCTAAATCACCACTAGAATCATAATAATAATCTTCAACAAAGAAACCTGCTTCATATTCTGAAAGGGAAGGTCTATTTAAAATTCTAGTTGAATCTAACTTATAAGATGATATCATCCTCGTAGAAGAAGACTGAATATCATCAATATTAGTCAAACCATAAGGTCCATAAATTGGATTTCCATCATATGCCCATCCAATAATGGGTGAGTGTCCAGTTCCATCATCATTAAAGGCATCTTTAACTGTTGCACCATAAGCAACAGATTCAATAGCTAATCCACCGTCAACTGGAGTAAGATAGTCTCCATTCAGTGTACCACTGGTTTTATACTTATTAGCAACTAATGGTCTAACTCTAGTTGAGAATGTTGCAGAATCACCTGGAGGTTTAATAGAAACATTGGTTGTTGTTGCAGCATATCCAACACCTTGAGACAAAACTACAATTGAAGATATCTCCCTACCATCCATAACAGCACGAAGTTTCGCACCAGTTGCGCTACCAACACCAATTACTTCTAAATCTGGAGGTCCATCATAATCAGATCCTTTACTTTGTACAAAAGCATCAATAATTCTTCCATTAACAATGGTTAATCCAATTTGACCAAATGCTCCATAATTAACATCTACAGCAGGTGCTTTTTCAAAGTTAATGATATTTGAACCATAATCACGACCCTTATCAAATAAAATAGCTTCTGTAACTTTACCACGAACAATAGGAGTTGATTTTAAAGTTACTGGTGTATCAGAATCAGTAATAACATTAACATCAACGGTTACAGGAGGATATGAGAAATCTTGATATCCAACTCCATGAGAAGTGAATCTTACATATTCTTTATTCAGATAATTTGTCTTATCTGGAGTTCTTGTGGTTGCAATACCTGAATAGCAAAGTCTAAACTTGTCCTCATCAAGAGATATGATTTGATATTGTGAATTAGTTGATAATCCAGTAATAGCTGTTGCACCAACAGTAGTTGATATGCCATAATGAACCACTTCCCCATCTTTAAATCCATGATTAGGGAATTCAATAAAGTCTCTAAAAGTACTGACTCCAGTAGGTTCTATAGAAAGTCTCTTATTAGTATATCCACTACCACCATCTAGGATACTAACTCTAGAAATGCGCCTCTTTGTATCATAATCTCTAAGTTGATGAATACCATTATTAAGGTATGCTGCTGTTGAACCAAAACCTATAGTGTTTACACCAGCAATTGCATCTGATTTTTGTGTATAAAGCTTGAATATTGTATCACTATGAATACCAACATAGTAAGATTGACCTTCTACTAAAGAAGTATCAATACCAGCTGCTGCTTGTGTATGAATACCAACTACATTATTATTATTTGCACTATAAAGTACTCTATCCCCAGTTTTATAATAATGGGGTTTATCCATTATAAATCGACCACTATTAGGGTCAGCATGATCAATATTACCTCCATTATAGAAAGACTTAGCATTGAAGGTAAATTGTCTATATGCTAACTCTGTAATTGCTTGAGCAACTGCCCCACCACCATTTCCACCGTGTATATCAACAGAAACTACTTTTTTGATCTCAAAATCAACAGGATCAATTAAAACATCAGTAACAGTACCACCAATAGCTAATCTACCAAATGCAGTATTAACTCCAGTAGAACTATTCTCTATACTGATAGCAGGTGGATTAAGAACATCATATCCAGTACCAGCATTAACAAGATCAAGTGCTTTTAAAGGTCCATAGTAAATATACCTGTCGGACTTATAATTGGTGATTTCTACACCATTTACCAACATTCCAGTATTACCATCTAAGGTTCTTTCAGAAGTTGTCTTTTGTAGTTTACCTTTAGTTAAATTTTGATCAAGAATGAACCTTTTAAGTGTTCTACCTGGGAAAATTGATTTTCTTGCTTGCTCAACTCTAATAAAGTCATGAGTTCCAGTTGTTACATCTGGAGGAGCAAATTTTATGGAAATACCAGATGGAATAAAGGATCTGGAAGGATATAACTTAATTTTGTTATCTTGTGATAATACTTCTACAAAATAAGAGTTAGCATCTAATCCACCAATAGCAACAGTATTTCCAATTGGAACATAAGCAATTTCTTCACCTGTTCTAAAAGGAACGCTCTGTGGGAAAGAAATTATGGTATATCTGTTAGATAGACTGTCATATCCACCCCATGAACCACCAGATACTGTAGGATTCTCTAAAACAGCATGAACTTTATCACTAGTGATCGGATATGAAGGAATAGAGTTAGAAGCTACAAATCCTTCTTTTTCACCACTCTCTGACCACTTATTATCAAGAACATAGGTGTTAGAAACATCAGATAAGATTTGAGACTGTCCACCAACGATAGGAACGATGGTACTGGTCGCTTTTTCTTGAAGTCTTCTTATATCGTAGTCAATTCCAGCAGTGGCGGTATAAGCACCCGATACACTAATAGAATTATTAACATTATTGATATAAGTAACCGTTAATGGTGATGCAGCAACTGTTTCAGTGTTTCTGACCAACATTTCGATCTTATCACCGACCCTTAGACTTGCTTTATCAATATCACCCTTTAAAGTAAAGGTAGCACCAGATAAATCTTCAACTAGATACCTACCACTAGTATTATAGACCCAAGAGTTGAAAAATACCTGTTCAAAGGTCTTTTCTACTTGTGGGTTACTAACATATCTTCCAAGGTTCTTAACATTGACCTTAGAAGTCTCAGAAAGTCCATATAAGTCTTGAAGAGGGTCAAAATCACTTAAAACACCCGTTATTTTCATAGTAACAGGTTTTTCAAGATTATTATCCTCATAACCATACACTATAGTTGGTGTATAGATGTTTTTAGTGGATTTAATATCTTTTGATGTTGTAGTTACACCAATAAACTGGTTTACAGTCTTTTCAGTGTATTCTAGTCTCATAAAGTCAGTCTCTGTAGAGACACCAACCTCAATAGTACCAGTTTGTCCAAATCCAATGGTAGAATCAACAGTTATAACCGTTGCACCCAATCCAACACTACCAACTGCTTGAGTTCGCCCTGGAACAACAAAACTACCTTGAATTAGGTCTCTATCATCATATCCAATGAACACCGAAAGACGATAGAAGTCATCTCTGATCTGAACAACCTCAGAAATAGGTCCACTAGCAGCATTTACTAAAGGATTACCTACTTCATTATCTTGAAACAGAGTTTGTCCAATAAGCTTGTTAGGATCACCAGTAACTACCTGTACAGCAAAAGATTCCCTTCTCAGATAGTTTGCATAAGATGGTTTAATTAGATATTTCTCAAGATCATTGATTTTTGGTTCTAAACCAAATAATGCTTTAAATAGAATCTTGAAAGATTCGTTAGTACCCTTAGATTCGTATAAACTTCTTGCTTCCTTTACAAAATTATTGATATCTAGTTCTGGACTTAACTTTACACCTTCCAATCCAGGTGTATACTGCGCTTTTAACTTATCATAAAACTCTTGAAGGAATAATGAACTTAAATTCTGAATTTGGGATCCAGTATCGTGTTCTGCGGCAAGAGTTTCAGTCCAACTTAAATTTTTATAGTCATCAATTGAGTGATATGTAGTAATTCCACTAAAACCTCTTATACAACCAGTAAAAGTGTTTGTAGTAACTCCAGTATATGTTATAATCTCATTATCAATCTTTAAAAGACCCCATTCTTGAGGAAATCCCTTAGTACTAGTAGAAACAGTGATTTCATCACTATCTGTAGTAATACTAGACGCTAATGATACATTACCAGATATAACATCCTTGGTTAAATTGTCAATTTTAATATATTTGTCAATATTCTCTCCAATATCAACAGGGCCACCTTGATATTCTTGGGAAATATAGTACTGTTTTAAAAACCCCTCGAAAAGTGGATTTTCCGCAATAGAGAATTCTGGTGCTTGATCACCAACGACTTGATATGTCTTAACTCTGGAGGATAAGGGGCTATGAGTTTCTATCATCCTTTTTTATGACCGAGTGAAGGTTCCGTTAGAGTAACTAGAGGTAACTTTATATCCGATTCCAGATATTTGTTGTCCAGAAGAAATAGTGTCTCTCACGATATTTATCGTACTATTAGACATGTCTAATTGTAGGAATAAATCCTTCAATCCAATAATATCATTTGATTCTGGATATGCTTGAACTTCTATTATGCCAGATGCACGAGAAGTTCCTGTAATATTGATAGTATTGATCATAATTTCACCTTTTACATAATCAACAGTTCCTGCAGAAGGTAAAACAACTGGTGGATCTTCATCTGACTGTTCACTTAACTGAATTACAGCAATATCACCTGTTTTTAGGTCGTCATGAGGTAAATCTGTAAGATAAACAGTAGTGCTAGACCCAGAAATGGTAAATCCAGTACTTTTTATGTTTTTACCCTTTGGATTTACATGAAATGCGTTACCAAAGCACAATTCATACTGAGTTGAGGCATTAAAAACTGGTTTTAAGTCTCTTCGTATGGTTAATCGTGTAATATTTGATGTAATTGCATTATTTGTGTCATCAACGATTTTTTGAGACTCAGAGTATTTAAATCTACCACCAAATGCATTCAAATTAGTAGATTGACCATAATTTGTTAAAGCTGCAACGACTTGAGACTTTAATCCATCAATATCACTATAAACGGTTGAATCATAGTAGACAGAACTGTCAAGTTCGATGTAAAGAACCTTAAGATCAACAATTCTTTGGTTAATTCCAGCAATAGAATAACTTTTTAATCTATCTAAAATCTGTACCTTAGTAAAGTCAGACAAATAGGTAGAATTTCGAGGTTTTACACTTAATATAACAGTACCAAACTCAGGTGGATCTAATTCTTCACCACCAATAACAGAAACAGACTCTGCATCAGGGAAAACACTCTGTATAATACCTTCGTAATCCTTTGCTGTAACCGCCCTGTACTGTGAGGAGTAAACTCTAGGTGCAATATACCTAATTGAGTCTATAGACTCTATATCGCCTCCTCCCTTAGCAGTCTGGACGGTGTTTATAGTTGGAGTTATAGAAGAAGAAAGAGGATTTCCAGCATCATCTACTGCATCTGCACTAAATGAGAAGAATTTTCCATCATTTCCATCTTTCCCATCAGTGATAATGTAAGTAACTTCAATAGTATCTCCATGACTCAACTTTTTACCAAATAATCCATCACCAAACATCAATTCATACTTCTCATCCTTGATTTCTTGAATAAGATAGATGTTTGACTTCTCATTAATATTTGTAATATTGTCAATTCTCGAATATTCTAGTCCAGAACTAGATCCAGACTTCCTTACAAACACTCTAATTGATGCAGTATCAATAAATGGGTTATCTAAAACGAATCTTTGGTCTAAACTAGCATTTACAGTGAAATATTTTCTTAAAAGTGTACCTTGGTATATGGTAATATCTCTAAATTGAGCAGTTCTTGGTGGATTTACTAAAATACCGCTTCCTTCGTCTATTGGACTGCTAACAGTAATGTCTTCTGGGATAGAAAATGTAAAAGAAGTGTTGTTTTTTGCTCCAACTGCAACTAATCCTTTCCTTAATTTAACAGTATTACTATTTCCGTTGAATTTAAAGTCAAAATTTATGATTGCTGATGCAGATTTACGAGATCTTGGTACATATCCTATATTTCTTGCTAATGAAACTACATTTTCTCTTAAAGTTGCTGAATCCAAGAAGGATTCGTTGACAACCATGTTGCTATTGAACGCTGTAATGTAGGTATTGTATGCCAATATATCGATTAATATCGACATATTTGAACCTTCAAAGTCAAAATCAGTAAAATCTGAGTTTGCTCTTAAATAAGAACGAATTTGACCTTTAATTTGGTCAAAATCAAGGTTAGTAAACTTGGTTACGGGCATTTCTTTTACCTAGTCGCCTCTAAAAGGAAATTAAATGATTGTAAGGAGTAACTTTGACCTACAATTTCATATTGAACAGTTAGTTCAAACTCATTATCATCAGGTTTTGGGTCTGCAGTTACAATTATACCGTCAATTCGTGGTTCATATGTTGCTAAAAGACTTTTTACTTCCCTTGCAATGACACCACCAGTAGCTACATCGCAAAATCCAAATAAAAGATCACTAACATCTGACCCTAGATCATTATAAAATCGCTCTTTAGTCTTAGTTTGCACCAGATTTCTTACGGAGCGCATTATAGCCCTCTCGTTTTTCAAGACATTTAAGTCTCCAGTTACAGGATTTGGTTGAAAATCGAGGGTAATGTCCTTATATCCTCTGGATTTTTTCGCCATTGGCGAATTTATAATACATAACAGGGTTATTTATACCGTGTTTTCTCAATTCCAACGGGTGACTGTTAATTCTATACTATTATCATCCATCTCCCACTCCTCTGCAACCTGCCAACCTTCTTCTTTTACCTTATTATGGATAGTCATTCTTGCATATTGTTGTCTAACTTTCTCAATAAATCTTTCTGGAGGAAATGGTTGACTCCAAGTTTCTAAATCAGCAACTAACTCATATTCCTGTCCATTCCAACGAAATCCAATTTCATTGTTAATAGAAATATCCACCTGCCATTTTTTATGATCATGGTCAAGTGGATTTTCTAACTCTACATTTTCCACTACATTATATTGTAGTAGTTCTAATGCTTCAAGTAAAGCAGGTTTTTTTGTAATCTGAGTCTTTATCGTACTGAAGTGTGACATTAGCAACCTTCTGAATCATGCGTAAATTCTTCAACATATCCTTGGAAATCTAATTCCTGATAAAAAGAAGGAAGATACTCCCTATTCATTACATTACCAAGTTCCTCTTCTACTCCTTCAGTTGCCTTTAAACATTGCTTACCAGTTGCACCGATAACCTCTTCGGTTACCATACCATCTTGTCTAATAGTGTACTTAACCGTTTCCTGTTTGGACATAACTAAAAAAGCGAGTGTGTGTTATTTAGTCTCTTCGATTGCCTCTTTAATAACAGTCTTCAACTGTCTTAACTTTTTCTTACCTAATCCTGCCCTTGTATCGATTTTTACCTTTAACCAGTATACAAACGCAAGTACTAGTATAAACTGAATCCCTTCACCCCATGAAAGATTCCATGCTTCATTGAGATCGAGACTCGCCGCCGCTAGGAGGTTAATCATTTTCCTTGCCCTCTATAAGGTTTACGAGCCGAGTTTCGGGCGGTAGGGGAATATTTGGTATTCTTACCTTGCCCTTGTCTAGTCTTTTTTGGAGTCGTCTGGATTGTTGTTCCTGTTGGACTCGTGTACAGTTTCG
>Ga0209404_10000276_pt1 | contig 41534 bp, 37 predicted proteins | sample TroAtlMetagenome_2_FD_187447 | JGI IMG/M metagenome (GOLD analysis project Ga0209404, IMG submission 187447) | Marine eukaryotic phytoplankton communities from Atlantic Ocean - Tropical Atlantic ANT8 Metagenome (SPAdes) (version 2) | ecosystem: Environmental > Aquatic > Marine > Oceanic...
ACACCTCTAGCTATCCGAGTAATTTCCATTCCATCGATATTTCTTTGTCGCCCTAGGCTGTAAACGAATGGTGGTTTGTCAGAAAGAGTTACAGCATCATGAGTTGCGTATAAATGTCTGACCGAAGCGTGTATGTCGGTTGGTTCCACTGGATAGCCAGCAGTTGTGTGGAGACAGTTAAGCATCTGAGTCAATTTGATCAGATTGCGAAAATCCTCTCTATTGCCGTCACGTCGATCACGTCCCAAACCGGTCACGAAGGGAGGACTGGCCACTGCAGTATAAGTAATCCATTTGCCACCCATAATGAAGTCTCTTTGAGGTGTTATTCCGTGCATCTTGAATTCATTAGGCGCAGTGGAAATAACTTCCATGACCATCTCAGGGTCGAATCTGACTTGTTGGTCTTTAACAACAGCTCCGGCATCTGCTAACTGTTGGCGAGCTGTTTCATCTAGAAAAGCAATCCCAGTTTCTGAAAGAACTTTCAAAGAGGCTTGGTGAATTGATTCTAATTCATCTTCAGATACTGCCCTCAGAGGTTCGAATCTGTGTATCGGTTGAATTGGAGAAGGTTGCTTAACGTTTTTTGAATCGTTGTCTCTTCTTCGAGCACTGCCACCACGTCTCCGTTCATCTGGCATTAGAAATCCTAAAATTGTGCTTGTTCATTTTTCGAAACCTTCTTTTCCTGAGGGTGGATCGTATAGGGGGGTTAGCTGTAATTCGTCTCCCTCCCAAGGATTAGCTTTCACGACATTTTCATTTAACTCGACACCAAGACCGGGTTCTTTAGATGGTATTACTAGACCATCTGAGAACTCAATGGGTTTTTTGAGGATCTCGGCATGGAAACCAGACCAATCTCCGATTGATTCAAGAATTAGAAAGTTTGGGGTGCAAGTAGCCAGTTGGATATTTGCAGCGGCGACTATAGGTCCGCAGTAACAGTGTGGAGCCAGTAAAGCCTGTTTCACTTCTGCTATTGAAGCGATTTTTTTGCCTTGAAGAATACCTCCGCAACGTCCAAGATTTGGTTGGATTATTGAAGCTGCATTTGACTCAAGAAGCGTTGAAAATTCACTTACTGTTGTGAGTCTCTCTCCAGTTGCAACTGGAATAGATGTTCCGGCAGCAACTTGTGCCATTCCTTTTACGTCATCAGGAGGCACAGGCTCTTCAAACCAGAGTGGGTCATATTTTTCTATGACTCTCGCAAGTCTTAGCGCTCCTGAAGGAGTGAATTGTCCATGGGTGCCAAATAGTATGTCAGCTTTTGTGCCAAGAGTTTCACGGAGGGCTTTAACCATTGATTCGCAAAATTCCAATTCGCTTGGAGTGGGTTGACGGCCATCAAAAACTGAGTAAGAACTAGCTGGGTCAAATTTGACTGCTGTAAAACCTTTTTCAACGGCCGCAGTAGCAGCTTCAGCAGCTAAGGAAGGGTCGTTATAAATGTGTTTTTCTGTTGAGGGGTTGTATGTATCGTCCCCGTCAGGAGGGTATAGGTAGGTGTAAGCACGTAATCCTTCATGCACGCGGCCGCCGAGAAGTTCATAAATCGGCTTGTTGCATTCTTTTCCAATTAAATCCCAGCAAGCCATTTCTAGTGAACTGATTACGCCACATAAAGTGGGGTCAGGTCGGAGTGTGTATCCGACTCCATAAGATCGACGCCAAAAAGTTTCAATATGAAAAGGATTTTCACCTATGAGAAAACGATCTGCGATATCTTCGATCATTTTTGCAATGAGGTGAGGATTAAAGGAAGCTGCGTATGCCTCTCCAATTCCAGAAACACCATTGTCAGTTGTCAGTTTTACAAAAATGAAATAGCGGCCTCCGTGACGTGGCGGAGGGTTGGCTACAACAAATGTTTCCACCTCAACGATTTTCATTTTAAACCCCCCTTAAGACCCAGGACATACCACAGCACGTATAACTGAACCGTTACGCATTTCATTAAGAGCATTATTAATGTTCTCCAATGAGTGGGTGCTTGAAACCATATTTTCAAGATCGAGTTTCCCATCACGCCACAAATCAATCATTACAGGAATGTCTGAATGCGGTCTAGAGGTGCCCATTTTAGAGCCTAGAATTCTCTGATTTCTAGCTGCTAGTAAACCTGGATCGAATTCTGTTTTAACGCCATCTTCCGGCATGCCTACCAACACCAGAGCACCCATTGGTGATAAAAGGTTCATGGACATTGAAATTGCTGAAGGTGCGGCAGTGCTTACAAATGCAAAATCTGCCAAGTATCCTCCAGTGGTTTCCTGAATTATTTCAGACAGGTCTTCCGAAGGTTCGAAAGTATGAGTAGCACCGAACTTAATTGCTAGTTCTCTTTTATTTGCTAAAGGATCAACCGCAATTACATATTCCGCTTCAGAAATTTTTGCTCCCTGAATTGCGGCTAGACCAACACCACCACAACCGACTATCACAGTAATGTCACCACTTTTAACTTGTGCTGTGTTGAATACAGCGCCCATTCCTGTCATTACTCCACAACCTAGAAGAGCTGCAAAATTTACAGGTAAGTCTTTCGGTACAGGAACGCATTGTGAAATATGAACAACCACTTCTTCTGCAAACCCTCCGGTGTTGAGACCATGTGTTATCACCTCACCGGTTTTTGCTTCCAAGGGGCTGATTTCATGAAGTCTGAGCTTTCCTGTGCAAGCTACATCATGTCCTCGCTTGCAAGCTAAACATTGACCACAGGTTCGGATCAAGGAAACGACGACTTGATCTCCAATACTTAATTCTGTTTCTGTTCCTGGTCCTATCTCGGCTACTTTTCCTGATACTTCGTGTCCCAAAACGACCGGATATTCAATTGACCAACCTCCATCTATATATGTGATGTCAGAATGGCAGATAGCACATGCCTCTACACTTACTCGAATTTCATCTTGTTCAGGAGCTGACAATCGGATCTCTTCAATGATCAGGTCGGTTTTAGAACCGTGACACACAGCCGCTTTGATAAGGGTCATTGAAAGTTCCTAGACATCAGCGAAGATTACTTGAACTTGTTGTTATTTAAAAGTCGAAAAGATGCAAAAATCTTGCGTCATCCAAGAATTATTTCTGATACCTCTCGCAGTTCGTCAACTGAGCGTGCAGCAATATTCAACATGGTTATTGGGCTATCTTCGAAAGCTTGAACTCTGTCTCGAATTCTATCTGCCGGTCCAACAAGACTTATCTCATCGCAGAAGTCACTTGGCACTGAAGCAATTGCTTCTTCTCGCTTACCTTCAAGAAATAACTCCTGGATGCGTTTAGCTTCGGCTTCAAATCCCATACGAGACATCAACTCTGTATGAAAGTTTTTCCCTTTCGCCCCCATGCCACCTATGTACAGAGCGATACTCATTTTGATCGGGATTAGACCTGTTTCAATGTCATCAGTTACATTCACAATCATATTAAGAGGTATTTCAAAAGTTTCTTTACGATTTGAAATCACTTCACTATAGACATCTTGACGATATGGCGAATAGTAAAGAGGTAGCCAGCCATCAGCGATTTCACATGTTTGAGCTACATTTTTCGGACCTTCCGCTCCAATAAATATGGGTATATCGCTTCGCAGGGGATGAGTCATAATTTTTAGAGGTTTACCAAGTTCGGTCGAATCAGGTCCTTTGTAGGGATGTTGAAAAAATTCGCCTTCGTAAGAAAGGTAATCTTCACGAGCGAAAGCTGATCTTAGGATCTCGACGTACTCTCGAGTTCTAGCTAAAGGACGTTTAAATGGCTGTCCATACCAACCCTCTACCACTTGAGGCCCTGATACTCCTATGCCAAGAATTAGGCGACCGGAAGATAAATGATCAAGAGTTACTGCATGCATGGCGCAAGCGGTTGGTGTACGAGCTGCGATTTGAACAACGCTTGTACCTAAACGAATTTTTTCAGTTACTGCAGCTAAGTGGGCCAGTGGCGAGAAAGCATCGGATCCCCAAGATTCCGAAGTCCAAACCGTGTCGATACCCAATTTTTCAGCTTCCTGTGTGAGTGGAACCCAGTCTGTGGGTGGTTGAGCTGACCAGTATCCCCAAATTAATCCAAGTTTCATTCAATACCTTCCTTATTACAAACTAATGTATAGCTGTATCTTAAATGTTTCTCATTCTGGGGTGATTATCAATTCTGTTGCCTTAAACGCTGCCCAAACCGTGTCGCCATTGCGAAGTTTGAGAGTTTCAAAGGCGTTTTGAGTGATTTCAGCCAAGAACTCTAATTCACCTCCCAAATTTACGCGTACGTTCTGACCGGTATGGTTTATTTTCAAGATTTCTACCTTTAGAACGTTTCTGGGGCTACCTGTTGGTTTTTCCCTGTAAAGAGCAATGGCCTTGGGGGGTATCACAATGTTTACACTGCCTTTAGACGGTTCACTTAAAATGAGTTTCGCTCCTTTTTCAGTTACAGCTATGAGTCCATCTGCCAAAGCGGTGACGAAGTTAAGTTCAACGAGAGAAGCCGAATAGGTGGTTGCTGGTGAACTTTTTATTTCATCCGGACTCCCTGACTGGGTAATTAGACCATTTTCCAAAATAATTAACTGTTCAGATAAGGATGCCGCTTCAAGCGGGTCGTGTGTAACTAATAAAGTTGTAACTTCTTTTTGTGTTTTTAAATAATGGTGAATAATTTTTTTACTTCTTTCGTCAAGACCTGTTGAAGGTTCGTCGAGTAAAAGTATTTGAGGTCTCGATGCAATAGCTCGGGCAATCGCGACTCGTTGCGACTCCCCTCCGGAACACTCGCCTGCTTTTCGTTCTTTCAGATGTTTTAATTCAAATAGGTCAATTAATTCAGACACTTTTTCTTCAGAGGATCTAGGGCTGAATTCGATATTTTGTTTTACAGTTAAATGTTCAAAAAGTACTTGGTTTTGAGGCACCCAGCCGACATTCCTGTAACGCGGTTCAACGAAAGTCTTCCCTGAGTCCATTATCTTTTTATCGATTTTCAGTTCTCCGGAACTCAGTTTCTCTAAACCACTGATTATTTTTAGTACTGTCGATTTGCCTGAGCCATTGGGGCCAAGGAGGCTTACTCTCTGATTTGGGCCAACTTCTAGGTTTATTTTCAAACTGAAGTGGTCGTGATTTAAAGAGCCATCTAATTTAATCATAGTTATTTACTCGGCAACCATTGATCGCGGAATGGTATAAGAATTGCTAATGAAGTTACGATCATCACCAAACTGAGAGCTAAAGCAGCCTCAGGGTTAGTTTCTAATGCAAGAAAAACTGCTAGAGGTAAGGTTTGAGTTTCACCAGGCAAGTTGCCTGCAAAAGTTATTGTCGCCCCAAATTCACCAAGTGCCCTAGCCCAAGATAGAGCAAGTCCCGCAATTACCGAGGGGAGTATCCGGGGCAAGGTTATTCTGAAAAATATTTTTGAAGGGGAAGCCCCTAATGTTTCTGCTACTTTCTCAGAATCTTCATTTATTGAACGAAAAGCAGACTCAACGGCAACAACGAAAAAAGGGATTGAAACAAAAACCGCTGCCAGAATAGATCCAGTTGTGCTGAACGGAAGAGTGATACCGAACCAATTATTAAGCCATTTACCTAAAAAACCTTGTCTCCCAAAGGCAAAAAGTAAAGCAGTTCCTCCTACCACCGGTGGAAGAACCATTGGGAGAAGCACTATTGCTCGAAGGAGTTTAATAAATGGAAATTTCGCTTTAGCTAAAAACCATGCGATCGGAGTGCCTAATGCAAGCACTATAAGGGTGGCCGAAAAACTTACAATTAGTGACAGGAAGAAAGCATCTGAAACAACCTCGGTTCCAAGGAGATCCACTAAGCCAGACCAAGGCATTCTTTGCAGGAGTCCCAGAAGGGGAGACAAGAGAAAAAGAATCGCAAAAAGTGCAATTAGCACAACTGTTTTTGGGAGTTTATTCATGAGGAAAACCATGTTCATGGAAAATTCTTTTGGCGATTTTGGAATCTAAAAATTCAACAAAATCATCCCCAACTTTTCCTTTTGAAGCCACAGCGTAAGAGACGCAAGGACATGTCTTTTCTTGAGGCCATGCAGCAACTACTTTCGGTTCATTTTTAAGGTCAGTTTCATAGACTATTCCCAGATCAACCTCTGCTGCTGAGACACGAGCTAGCACTGCTTTGACGTTTAATTCGTAGGTATCAGCATTCACGATTCCAAATCGTGACTTTGTTGCATTGCCACAAGGCACGCCTTCAGAACAGATCGCAATTAGTTTTTCTTCCAACTCTAAGTCTTTTGGCTCAAAATTCTGATCAACAAAATCGAGCGGCTTTACGACTACTAAAGAGTTCCGTGTGAAATCTTTTATGACTTTGCGAAAGTTCAAACCCTCTAGGAGTTTAGAATCTGCTGTGATGAAGACATCCACAGATGCTCCATCTCTAAGTTGCGCAGCGAGATGATTTGAGCCGCCAAAAATTGTTTTTGCCTTGACATTAGAAACCTTTTCATAACTTCTAACGACTGTAGAAACTACTTCAGTAAGAGAAGAAGCAGCCGAAATAGTTATTTCTTTTTCTTGGTTACTGCATCCGGAAAAAATAAACCAACCGATTCCAAGAATAAATAAAAATTTATTCGATTTTTTAAGGGAGTTCGATAACCACATTGGTTGCCTTTATAGCGGCCACTGCTAGAGCACCTGGTTTCAATCCAAGTTCTTTTGCGGCTTCAGCAGATATCAAAGAAACAACGCGATGTGGCCCTGCTTGTATTTCCACTTGAGCCATAACGCCATCAGCGATAACTCGAGTTATTAAGCCAGTAAAGCGATTTCGCGCTGAAAGAGTTGCCCCTTCCTGTTCATTAGAGTCTGAAATCTCTTGAGCCAGTTTTGCAAGGTCAGGTCCATTAATAAGGCGATGTCCACCCTCGGTTCTTTCAGTCAAAAGACGACCAGAATCTGCCCAGCGTCTTACGGTGTCAGTACTGACACCAAGCAATTGCGCAGCTTCACCTATTTTAAACTTGTACATACAATAAAAAATACTTAAAAAACTAGCAAATACAACTTTATTTTCTAGAAATATAAATTATGATTCTGCTATGAGTGTTAAAGTTACAAGTCAAGATTTAGAAAAACTTCTTAAAGATTATGGCAATTCTGCGTTTGTGGTAACAGTTGCGAAAAACTTAAGAGCAAAAGTTGTTCATTCACCAATATTTTTGGAAGAAGATTTTTTCATTTGCGCTCCGGGGGAAGGAACTCTCAATAATTTGAATGATAATCGATCGATTACTCTGATTTTCCCACCTTATTCTGAAGGTGGATTTAGCATGATTATTGATGGGGACGGTGAAGTCATAGATCCGGAAGAAGGAACTATAAAAATATCTTTCATTAACGGAGTTCTTCATAGGCCTGCGTGAAGGATTTTGAAGTGTGTTTTGATCGTTGAAAAAATTATGAGTTTGAATTCTTTTTCTTTATTTGTGCTAAATAGGAAGCTTGTGCTTCTTGCGATTCTGGATCAGCCATCGCAACTTCTAAACCATCCGCATCTGCCCAAGATCTAACAGTTCCGACCATCTGAGAAGTAACTGCATTTACATGCGATTTTGTTGAAAGAGTAGCGATTCTGGGTTTTGCTGCAATTGCTGAAACTAAATCGTTTACTACAGAGTCAATTTCATCAATAGTTGTGATCTTGTTTAAAAAACCTATTTTGGATGCCTCTTCAGCGTCAAAAGGTCTACAAGTCATTACCAATTCTTTTGTCAAAGTAGGCCCTATCTCTCTTACAAGTCTTGGGATCCCTCCCCATGCTAAAGGAATCCCCAGATCGACTTCTGGAATAGAAAAACTTGTTTCAGCGGAAGCAATCCTTAAATCACAGGCTGCTGCTAGTACAAGTCCACCACCGACAACATGGCCATGAAGGCGCGCTATAGCTATTGGTGCCATATTTTCGATTGCGTCCGCCATTATTCGACCCAAGTCTGCAGGTTTTTTACTACCTTCTTTTCCGGAAGACTTTTGGTCATTACCTCCGAAGGCATCAATATCAAAGCCAGCACAAAATGACCTACCTGCTCCACTGACGACAACAACACGCAAATCAGGTTGTTGGTCAAACCAGTTCGCAGCTTCAGTTATTTCTTGCATAAGAGCAGCTGATAATGCGTTCAGACGTTCAGGTCTATTGAGTTGCATCTGGGCTGTTTGCCCGTTTGAAGAAACGATTAAATGTTCAAAACTCGGTTCAATTCCCATTTCAATCGCCTTCTACATCTGAGAGTAAAACTTCAACTTCAAATTTTTCTCCTGTAACAAGATTTATATTTTCGGCTTTTGCCGCATCAGAAACATCATCTAAAGCAAGACGAAGAAGGTCGAGTCGTTCGGCAGTATCAACAACGGTGCAATTCTTAACCGGTGTTGCTAGCGAACATTTTGCTTCAGTTTTTTTCTTGCGAATCTCAGCGATTACCTGAGCAGCTATAACAGAGACTTCTTTATCGCCAAAAGCACTGGAAGTTGAAAGTAAATTTTCGTTTGAAGGCCAATCCTGCTGATGAATCGAACCTTCTTTCCACCATGACCAGACTTCTTCGGTTACAAAAGGAAGAAAAGGTGCAAAAAGTTTCAGCAGAGTTTGTAGCGCTAAACGTAGCGCGTGTTGAGCTGAAGTTGAGTTATTATTTTCTTCTCCATAAGCGCGAACTTTAACAAGTTCTAAATGGTTATCAGTAAAATCCCAGAACCAAGACTCGGTTTTCTCTAGTGCTCGCGCATAATCGAAGTTGTTAAAAGCATCAGTTGTTTCATCTATTAATCCACCTAGACCTGCAAGCATTGAAAGATCTAAAGGGTTGGTAATAAGATCAGTGTCAATCTCGAGCGAATTGCTTGTTGGGTCGCTGAAACCTAAAACAAATCGGCTTGCATTAAGTATCTTTATAGCTAATTTCCTACCAATTTTCATTTGACCGTCGTCAAATGTCGTGTCTGTTCCAGGCCTTCCATTAGCAGCCCAGTAACGAATAGCGTCTGATCCGTATTCTTCTAATAAATCTATTGGAGTAACTACATTACCCTTGGACTTAGACATTTTTTTTCGATCAGGATCGAGCACCCAACCACTAAGAGCACAGTTCAACCAAGGAGAAGAGTTAGATTCAAAATGTGACCTCACAACAGTTGAAAAAAGCCAAGTTCGTATTATGTCGTGTGCTTGAGGACGCATATCCATCGGATAAGTGCGTTTGAATAAATCTTGGTCTTCTTCCCACCCGCAAGCAATCTGTGGGGTAAGAGATGAGGTGGCCCAAGTATCCATAACATCTGGATCACCCATGAAGCCATTAGGTTCTCCTCTCTGATCTTCTGAGAATCCAGTTGGCACCTCTGAAGTTGGATCTACAGGAAGAGAATCCTCTTGAGGGATAATCGGTTGATCCCACACAGTTTCACCATTTTTGTCTATTGGATACCAAAGTGGTATAGATACTCCAAAAAAACGCTGTCTACTTATAAGCCAATCACCGTTAAGTCCTTCGATCCAGTTGCTATACCTAGCTTGCATATAACTTGGATACCAGTTCATTTCGTCACCTCGGTTAACAAGTGAACTGGCTAAATTATGATCACGTCCTCCATTCCTTATGTACCACTGGCGAGAAGTGACGATTTCAAGAGGTCTGTCTCCTTTTTCGAAAAATTTAACTGGATGCGTTATAGGTTCGGGTTCTCCGACTAATTCACCTGTCTCTCTAAGCATCGTTACCATTTCTTCTTGTGCAGAGAAAATTGTTTTTCCGGATAGACGCTTGAACGCATTAACACCAGCTTCATTAGTAATTCCCGAAGGAGGCTCGTTTATGATTCTTCCGTCCCGGTTGATTATTGCTTGAACAGGTAGGTTCAATTCTCGCCACCAAGTCACATCAGTAGTATCACCGAAGGTGCATATCATCGCGATCCCAGTACCTTTCTCAGGGTCTGCGAGTTGATGTTCACAAATAGGTACTTCCACTCCAAAAACAGGAGTGGTCACATTTGTACCGAAAAGGTTTTTATATCTTGTATCTTCCGGATGAGCCACTAAAGCTACACAAGCTGGTAATAGTTCCGGTCTGGTAGTTGCAATCTGCAGGTCTTCACCACTGCTCGTGTGGAATGTAAGCGTATGGTAAGCGCCTGGTCTTTCCCGGTCTTCGAGTTCGGCTTGAGCTACAGCAGTTCTGAAAGTCACATCCCAGAGCGAAGGAGCTTCAGTTTGATACGCCTCTCCTCTATCAAGGTTTCTAAGAAAAGCACGTTGAGCTACACGTTGGCATTTTTCATCGATAGTTGCATAAGTGAGACTCCAATCAACTGATAGTCCAAGGCGCCGCCATAAAGCTTCAAAAGCCTTTTCGTCTTCTGCCGTGAGAATATGGCAAAGTTCAATAAAATTGCGTCTACTTATATCAAATTCGCCGCGTGCTTTAATTGCCTTTGGGTCGCCAGCATCCTCTGGTGTTTTAAAATCCGAATCGTAGGGAAGCGAAGGATCACACCTGACACCAAAAAAGTTTTGAACCCTTCTTTCAGTTGGAAGTCCATTGTCGTCCCATCCCATTGGGTAGAAGACTTCTTTCCCAGCCATTCGTTGATATCGGGCTATCGCATCAGTGTGTGTATATGAAAAAACATGTCCTACATGTAAAGAACCTGAAACTGTCGGAGGGGGAGTGTCTATAGAAAAAATTTCTTTTCTAGTTTTACTTCGATCAAAGCTATAGGTCCCATTTTTTTCCCAATGGTTGCACCAGATTTCTTCAATTCCGTCTAAAGACGGCTTATTGGGAATTGTTGAGGCATTCTTTTTACTGTTCATATACCAATTTGAGACTATCTCGCTTATTGATTATAACTGAGCGGAATTGTTTGCTCTTTGTCTTGTGGGGGTATTGTCAAAATGAAGAAAGTTAATTTGGAGGTTATCAATGGGCGACTTCTCTATGGAGTTGAACGAAGAACAGTTGCAACTACAAGAATGGGTTCATCAGTTTTCTGAAGATGTGATCAGACCAGCTGCTGAAGAATGGGATGAGAGAGAAGAGTTTCCATTTCCTGTAGTGGAGCAAGCAGCAGAGGTAGGTCTTTACTCATGGGAATTCCTGGCAAATGGAATGATGGGTGACAAGACAGGCCTTACTCTCCCTGTAGCTATCGAAGAGTTATTTTGGGGAGATGCTGGTATCGGAATGGCGATTATGGGTTCTGGTTTAGCTGCTGCTGGGATTTTGGCATCTGGAACACAGGAGCAGGTTTTGGAATGGGTGCCACAGTGCTACGGAGAGGCGGGAGATCTTAAAATTGGAGCTTTTTGTGCTAGTGAGCCTGATGCTGGATCTGACGTAGGTGGTTACCGAACTAGAGCTGTTTACGACGAAGCCACAGATGAATGGGTGCTAAATGGGACGAAAGCTTGGATCACTAATGGAGGTTTGGCTGATATTCATGTAGTGGTTGCAGTAGTCGAACCTGAACTTAAATCCAGAGGTCACGCATCTTTCATAGTGCCTCCTAATACACCAGGTTTAAGCCAAGGGCAGAAGTATAAAAAACATGGAATCAGAGCAAGTCACACTGCAGAGGTTGTATTAGAAGATGTTCGGATACCGGGTTCTTGTCTTTTAGGTACTAAAGAGAAACTTGATGAGAGAATTGCACGAGTAAAAGAAGGTAAATCTGGAAATGCTCAAGCAGCAATGCAGACTTTTGAAGCTACTCGTCCTGCTGTGGCAGCTCAGGCAATAGGTGTTGCTAGAGCTGCATATGAGTATTCACTCGAATATGCCAAAGAAAGAGAAGCATTTGGTAGGCCAATAATCATGAACCAAGGTATTGCTTTCATGCTTGCAGATATGGCTGTTGAGATTGATGCAGCGAGATGGCTTACCTGGCGGGCAGCATGGCTTGGAACTCATCAAGGTTTCAAGAATGCTGAAGGTTCAATGGCTAAGTTGAAGGCCGGAAGAGTTGCGACTTGGGTTACAGAAAGAGCAATCCAGATTCTAGGTGGATATGGATATGTAAGAGAATACCCAGTTGAACGCTGGCACAGGGATGCAAAAATTCACGACATTTTCGAAGGAACAGAACAGATCCAACAACTAGTGATAAGTAGAGCGATATCAGGTTTAAGAATCGAATAATAATGGATTTAGGTATTTCAGGTCGGACGGCTCTAGTCACTGGTGCTTCAAGAGGCTTAGGCTTTTCTAGCGCTAGAGCTCTATCTAATGCCGGAGTAAAAGTCTGTTTGGTGTCACGTTCAACTGACCGATTGTCAATTGCAGCTAAAGAACTGGCAGATGATTGCCATGCTATTGCTGCTGACTTATCAGACCGTTCTTCAATCCAAAGCATGCTGGAAGAAGTGAAAGAAACATTTGGTGAAGTAGATATTCTTGTAGCGAATGCTGGTGGTCCACCACCAGGAAATTTTGAAACTACTTCAACAGAGGATTTCTCAGAAGCCATTCAGTTAAACCTTTTATCTACTGTCGAAATGTGTAAAGGTCTCATCCCAGAAATGGTTGATCGAGGATGGGGTCGAGTAATAGCTATTACTTCTATCGCAGTAAGGGAACCAATGGCTCAGTTGATTCTCTCAAATACAGCTAGATCCGGATTAACGAGCTTTTTGAAGACAACAGCAACCGAAGTGGCTGGAGCTGGTGTGACAGTAAATTCAATTCAGCCAGGACTTCATGAAACTGAAAGACTCACTGAACTTTATGAAGATCTACAAGGTGTAGCAGCAAATGTTCCAACAGGAAAACTTGGTAGCCCTGATGATTTCGGTGAAGTCGTAGCTTTTTTGTGTTCAGAACAAGCGAAATTTATTACAGGTGCAGCAATCCCAGTTGATGGTGGAGCAGCAAAAGGATTGCAGTGATATAGATGACAAAAGAAATTAGAACTAGAGGATTACACCATGTTGTGTATGCATGTAGGAACGGCGAAGAAACCAGACATTTCTATGAAGATTTATTAGGAATGCCTTTAGTTCACACTGAGGTAAAAAATGCTCCAGATGGCTTCTTCCGTCATTTGTTTTTTGATACTGGCGATGGTTCGTGTATAGCTTTTTTCGAAGTTTCAGGGGTAGGTGAAAATCCTGATTGGAGTTCTGAAGTATCCATTGGCAATGGTCTTCCTATTTGGGTTAACCATCTAGCATTTGCTTCTGACGAAGAAAGAACTGAAACAGTAAGAGAACGGTTGGCTGAAGAAGAAATTGTTCCCTTGATGGAAGTGGACCACGGATGGTGCCACTCGCTTTACTACATAGACCCAAATGGGATAATGGTTGAGTTTTGCAGAGACACAGGTGAATTCGGAGTTGACCCTGAAATCGCAGCAGCACGTCTTGATTCAACAGATGACACTGACCACTCAACGTTTATTCAACCTTTAGACATAGAAGGTCTTAGAGGATTTAGCCTCTTCCCCGAGCCAAAAGACAGCTAGGAGGTTCGAATGCCTCGGATCCAACAAGTAAGTCGTTCAGATTTACACCCAGCAGCAGAAACTATTTTTCAACTTATATTTGGGGACAGAGACCCAACAGTCGAACCTGGTACTGATACAGGAAGTCCAGGAGATTGGTGGCCTACTTTTGCTTTGGTGCCCGAAGTTTTCGATCACGCAGTTGCAGGTTTAGCTTTGTACAGATCCCCAGAGCGAAAATTGGATCCACAGTTACGAGAACTCGGACAAACGCGTGTGGGTTGGGATGTTGGAAGTCGGTTTGTTTTTTCACAGCACTGTAAATCTTGTCGAACTGTTGGAATAAGCGAAGAAAAAATCAAGTCGATTTCAAATTGGGAAGAATCAGAATGTTTCAATGAAATTGAAAGAGCGGTTCTTGCATATACGGATTGCCTGGCGCTCAACAACGGTCTAGTAACTGATGAAATTTTTCATACGCTCACAGAGCACCTGTCAGATGAAGAAATTCTTGAACTCACATACATCGTTGCCACATATGGAATGCATGGGGTTATCTCTAGAGCACTTCAACTTGAGTTTGATGCTGATGAGAACCAGCCTTTAGAAGAGGTGGAAGGCGATCATCAAAGCTTGAGCCAGGAACATACTCAAAGACGAATGCAAGAAATAATTGATGAGGAAAAATCTGGTGATTGACTCTGATGATCTTTTTGAAAAAACAAAATTAAATCAAACAACTGCCAAAGACCTAGACAATGTCGATCAACTAGCCAACTTCCGTTCAAAGTTCGTTATCGAGGATCCAAACTTAATCTATTTAGACGGAAATTCTTTAGGTCGACTTCCAAAGAAAACCAAAGACCTTGCTCAAGAAATAGTCTCCGAACAATGGGGTAATCGCTTAATACGCTCATGGAACGAAAAGTGGTTAGAAGACACAGTTCGAATCGGAGACAAGGTTGGATCAGTGGTTGGAGCAAAACCAGGAGAAGTTGTATTAGCTGACTCAACAACTGTTTGTTTATTTAAAACTGCAGTTTCAGCACTTCTTTCAAATCCAACACGTTCCATCATTCTTACAGATGACCAAAATTTCCCCTCCGATATTCAGGCTTTGAAGGCAGCTGCATCAACGGTCAGTAAAGATCACGAGGTCATAGTGATAGAAAGCAATGGTTTGGAAGCTCCAGTTGAAGAGCTTTTAGATGCGATTGATGAAACTGTATCTCTGGTATCGCTAAGTCAGGTTGCCTACCGATCAGGGTGTTGTTGGGATTTATCAACAGTTACTGAAAAGGCTCATCAAGTAGGAGCCAAAGTTCTTTGGGATCTTTCACACTCAGTAGGAGTGGTTCCAATAGATCTAAGAAAAGATGAAATTGATCTAGCTGTCGGATGCACATACAAGTATTTAAATGGTGGACCAGGAGCACCTGCTTTTATTTATATTTCAGAAAACTGTCACGATTTGATAAATCCCATAGCAGGTTGGTACGGAAGTAAAGATCCATTCGGATTTGATCCTCATTCTCAGCCGCAAAACGATAATCGTAGGTTTCTAACTGGCACACCACCTTTAGTTTCAACTTTGCTGATAGAGCCAGGTGTTGATTTGGTGCTTGAAGCAGGAATCCAGAACATTCGATCTAAGTCAGTCGCTCTTTCTGAAAGATTTTTATTCAAAGCTGAAAAAGAACTTCTACCTTTAGGATTTTCTATTGCGTCACCTTTAAAACACAAGGATCGTGGCTCTCATTTATCTTTTTCTCATGATTCAGCTTTGGCAATAGGTCAGGCATTAATTAACGAACAATCAACAATCCCAGATGTCCGACCACCAGACTTAGTCAGATTTGGTTTTGCTCCTCTATATACCACCTTTGAAGAAATCGAAGAAAGTATAGACAGAGTAAAAGAAGTTATTTCTGGAGGAGGGGTAGATCGTTGGAAGGATGAAATTCCAGTTGTTCCATAACACAACTGAGAGTGTATTTAAACTGTTATACCGAAACGTTCGAGTCCGAAGCAATCAATAGCGTTACCCCGCATAAGTCGGTATATTTCGTCCTCTGAGAGCCCTGCTTCTTCACAAATTTTTGTTGCTACTTTCAACGTATTAGGGAAAGTAGTATCTGCATGAGGGAAGTCGACTTCAAAACAGATCTGGTTCATTCCTATTATGTCTCGATTCTTCAAACCAATCTCATCGTCAAAAATACACCCCCAAATGTGGTTAGGTATATAAGAACTAGGTGGATTGGGTAGATCTATCCCAAAACTAGCATCCCCTCTTTCTTCCCAAATTTTGTCCATTCGTTCAACTACGTAGGGCATCCATCCAACTTGTCCTTCTGCGTATGCAATCCGGAGTTTTGGAAAGCGAACAAAAATTCCTGAAAGTATGTAGTCGCACATAGACCCCATCGCATTTGCAAAAGTAATGGTTGAAGAAACAGAAAAAGGAGCATCCGGAGAAGTTGATGGCATTTTTGATGAGGATCCAATATGCATGCAAATTACAGTTTCAGTTTCTTGACATGCAGTGAAGAAAGGATCCCAAAAGTGATCCTTATCATGTATAGACGGTAAACCCAGATGGTAAGGATTTTCTGAAAATGCAACAGCAAAAGATCCTTTATTTGCGCATCTATGGACTTCCTCAGCGGCTGCGATTGGATCCCAGAGTGGTATAAGGGTCAGAGGTATAAGGCGGCCTTTCCCTTCACCTTCACACCACTCATCTATCATCCAGTCGTTATAAGCCTTTACACAAAGTAAAGCTAGGTCTTTATCTTCTCGTTCAAGAAAAGTTTGACCACAAAATCTTGGAAGAACATTGGGAAAACATATTGAAGCATCAACGTGATTTGCATCCATATCGGCGAGTCTGTCAGTTTGTTTCCAACTCCCCGGGCGAATTTCATCAAAAGTAACTGGCTCAACATCAAGATTTTCAAAACCTGCTGCAGCGGAAAGTTTAGGAAACGGATATATCAGATCGTCATACAACCACCAATCGCACGGAGAGCCATTTTTAACTCCTTTTTCGTAAGAAAAAACACCACCTTCAAAATTGAAAACTGCAGAATCACGTTCAACACGTGGGCACCTATCTGCATATTTTGAAGGTATGCGACTAGTCCAAAGATCTGGTGGTTCAACCACATGATCATCAACTGAAATTATCCGGGGAATCTTTGTCACCTAAGCTCCTGTTAAGTAGAACAACTTTGACCGTATCGCCGTTTTTGGGTTATTTCCTATTAGATGTAATCATAAGACAAATAGAACTGCCAGAAAAGTTACCTGACGATACGATCAGAATAAGAAAAAATGTAATTTAAGGGATAAAACCGTTTAAGTGTAGAAGAGTGAGAAAAGATGGCTACAGATCAGGCACTAGCTGATGAACTTGTTTCAACAATAAAAGACTGGGTTGATCGCGACGTGATCCCAAATGTCGCTCAATTCGAGCTCAATGATGAGTTTCCGCAAGAAATGTTTGAACAGATGTGCGATTTTGGACTTTTCGGCTCCACAATCGATGAAAAGTATGGAGGTCTCGGAATAGACATCACAACTTATGCTCGAATAGTTGAAGAATTATCACGTGGTTTCATGTCTCTCGCTGGAATCTTGAATACACACAAAATTGGTGTGACCATGATTAACAGATACGGAACGGAAGAGCAGAAAGAAAACTTCCTACCTCGAATGTGCGACGGTTCTTTCCGAGCGGCGTTTTCTCTATCAGAACCTGATGCAGGTAGCGACACAGGAGCACTTCGTTGTAAAGCTGAAAAAGATGGAGACGAATGGGTGATAAATGGTACAAAAATGTGGGTTACGAATGGAACGCGCGCATCTCTAGTAATGCTTTTAGCGAGAACCCCAGATGATCGAATTACTTGTTTTCTGGTTGAAAAAGAACCTGGAGAAAATTTTGAAGGAATCCAAGTTTCAAAAAAAATAGACAAACTTGGATATAGGGGATTAGAAACAGTCGAAATGTCTTACGTAGATCATCGTGTCCCTTCTACGAATGTATTAGGAGGCGAAGAAGGAATAGGAAACGGTAGAAGGTATGCACTCTCAGCTTTGGAGTTGGGAAGAATAAATATAGCTGCAAGAGCTGTTGGAGTAGCACAAGCAGCCTTTGACTCAGCAATGAAATACGCTCAACAACGCGAAACCTTTGGCCGACCAATTTTTGAGCACCAAGCTGTTCAATTCATGCTTGCTGAAATGGCAACAAAGCTCCAAGCGTCACGCTTGATGACCTTTGATGCGGCGAGGCGAGCAGATGCCGGAGAGAGGGTTGATATGGAAGCAGGGATGGCGAAGTTTTTTGCTTCTGAAGCGGCTTTTGAAATCGCCATGTCTTCGATGAGGATTCATGGTGGTAATGGATACACAACAGAGTTTCCAGTAGAGCGTTATTTGCGAGACACTCCGTTAATGATCATTGGAGAAGGGACAAGCGAGATCCAGAAAATGGTTATAGCTAGAAAACTTCTCGAAAGGTACCCAGCTGAATGAGTGGTAAAGGATCAGGCGAACATGGCACCGGAGGAACGTCTTTACTGGGAAATGCTGTTCCACGTCGTGAAGATTTAAATCTTCTACTGGGAAAAGGCGGATATGTAGCAAATGTCCCAATGGAAGGTGCCTTACACGCCCATTTTGTAAGGTCAAATGTTTCACATGGTGAAATAATTTCAGTGGAAACTAGTGAAGCTCTGAACATGCCAGGAGTTTTCGCTATTTATACCGCTGAAAATTTAGATTTGGCGGATAGAGATGTCATATTAAATGCTTATGAACCCAAGATGAAACGGCCATATCTTGCTCGTGAAAGGGTACGTTTTGTTGGAGAGCCAGTAGCAGTAGTTCTGGCAGAAAACGAGTATTTAGCAGCAGATGCTGCTGAAAACATTTGGGTAGATATAGAACCTTTACCAGCGTTGGTCGATCTTGAAGAAGCAACCACTGGTGAAGTCTTACTTTTTCCAAATTTAGACAGCAATATAGTTACAGAGATACCCAGAAGAAAGCCAATAGATTTTTCTGATTGCGAAGTAGTGGTAGAAGCAGAGATCATCAACTCTAAAGTCGCTGCCGTTTCGATCGAACCGAGAGTCACACTTGCATCTTTTGAAAATGGTCGACTCACATGTTGGGCCAGCAATCAAGGAGCACACGATTATCGTGACTCTGTTGCCCAAGCACTTGAAATGGAAACAAAAGATATAAGGGTAATTATTACTGACATAGGAGGTGGTTTTGGAGCTAAAGGACTTGCTTCAGAAGAGGAAATAATTATCGCCCATCTATCCCGAATGCATGAAAAACCTGTTCGTTGGATGGAAAGTAGGACTGAAAACTTAACTGGATTTGCACATGGAAGAGCGCAAAAGCAAAAAGTCAAAATGGGCGGAAACCTGAATGGTAAAATTACCCACTACAGCCTCGAAGTAATTCAAGATAGCGGTGCTTATCCAAAATGGGGAGCTGTTTTACCTGGCTCTACCTTAATGATGGCAAGTGGAGTATACAAAATTCCTAATGTCGAATTTTCCTCACGTTCTGTCGCTACGACAACGGCGCCAGTTTGTGCATATCGAGGAGCGGGACGCCCAGAAGCCACTTCGGTAATTGAGAGAACTGTTGATCTATTTGCAAAGAAACTAGAAATGGATCCAGCGGAAGTACGAAGAAAAAATTTCCCTAGTCCCGATGAATTCCCATTTAAAAACTCAACAGGAACTGTTTACGACTCAGGTGATTATGAAAAAGCTCTAGACGAAGCTCTAGGTGTCATTGATTATGAAGCTCTAAGAAATGAACAAAATCGTAGACGCGAACAAAACGAAAGATTGCAGTTAGGAATTGGTATATCCGCATACGTGGAAGTCACAGCTGGCGGAGGTGGCAGCGAATTTGGTTTAGTCGAACTTAAAGATGATGGGACTTTTCGAGCTACTACAGGAAGTACACCAATTGGAACGGGACATGTAACTACGTGGGCAATGCTCGTCGCAGACCGTCTTGGTGTGCCCATGGAAAAAGTAGAGATAATTTATGGTGATACTGATGTAGTCCCATCTGGTGAGATGACAGGAGGGTCAAGGTCAGTTCAAGTGTCAGGATCTTCAATGGCTGATGCAGCTGAAAAACTGGTTGATGCAGCACGCAAAGTTGCGGCAGACCTTTTAGAGGCATCAGAGGAAGACATTGTTATAAACAAAGAATCTGGCAATTTTCATGTAGTAGGAACACCTGCAGTGTCAGTTTCATGGAGTGAGTTAGCTTCAAATCCTAAAGCAGATAAAAAACAGTTAATAGGGAAGTCAGATTTTTCACAGGAAGGCGCAACATTTCCATTTGGCGCTCACATTGTTATAGCTGAAGTAGACATTGAAACTGGGGAAGCAAAAATAAAAAGGATCGTCGCAGTTGATGATGCTGGGAAAATAGTTAATCCTTTATTAGCAACAGGTCAAGTGCACGGAGGATTAGCACAAGGCATAGCTCAAGCCCTTCTAGAAGAAATCTCATACGATAATGAAGGAAATCCTCAAACAGCTAACCTGATGGATTACACAGCTATATCAGCTATGGAGGTCCCTAGTTTTGATCGTATATCCATAGAAACTCCCACTCCGCTTAATTCCATAGGAGCAAAAGGTATAGGAGAGTCTGGAACTATTGGTTCAACCGCTGCTACACAAAATGCTGTAATAGATGCAATCTCACATCTTGGTATCGAACATCTAGATATGCCATTAACGCCACAGAGGATTTGGTCAGCTATTTCAAATAAATCAGGAGTAACAACTTGAATTGGTTTGAAAAGTAATGACAGAAAAAAATCCATATTTGGCAGAAAGACTGCAAGACTTCGGAACAACTATATTTGCAGAGATGTCAGCTTTAGCTGTTCGAACAGATTCAATAAATCTTGGTCAAGGTTTTCCTGACACTGATGGACCTAATCAAGTGGCAGAAGCTGCAATTAGAGCAATTAGAGATGGGCACAATCAATATCCACCTGGCTTAGGAATTGAATCTTTAAGGATTGCTGTTTCAGAACATCAAAAGAGGTTTTATGGGATAGAAGTCGATCCAGAAACTGAAGTATTGATAACAGCTGGAGCTTCAGAAGCTTTAGCAGCGTCTCTAATAGCTTTGGTCGAACCAGGACAAGAAGTTATTACTTTTGAGCCCTATTTCGATGTGTATGCCGCGGCTATTGCAATGGCTGGTGGTAAACGTCGTGTAGTAACTCTTAAAACTCCAGACTATTCATTCGACTACGAAGAGCTTGTGTCGAAAGTTAATTCAAACACAAGATTAATTCTTCTTAATTCTCCTCATAACCCAACAGGAAAGGTTTTCGATCATCAAGAACTTTCTCAAATAGCAAAACTAGCTGTCGAGAGAGATCTTCTAGTCATAACTGACGAAGTTTATGAACATTTAGTTTTTGACGGGTTATCTCACATACCCATTTCGACTCTTCCTGATATGAGTGAACGAACTCTTACGATTTCTTCTGCCGCAAAAACTTTTGGATTTACTGGTTGGAAGATCGGTTGGGCGCATGGTCCTTCTGAACTTTTATCTGCAGTTCGAATTGCAAAACAATTTTTGACTTATGTAAATGGGGCGCCTTTTCAACATGCAATTGCAGAAGCTTTAAAGTTAGACGAAAATTACTATATGGGTCTTGCGCTTGATATGGCAAAAAAGCGAGACATCCTCTGTGAAGGTCTAGAGAAAGCCGGATTTGAGGTTTTCAGACCGTCGGGAACATACTACGCAACTGTTGATATAAGACCTTTAGGGGATGAAGATGGCATTGAATTTTGCTGGGATTTGCCTAATCGTTGTGGGGTTGTTGCAGTACCTAATGAGGTTTTCTATGACAATAAGAAAATAGGAAAACCACTTGTAAGGTTCGCCTATTGTAAAAAACCTGAGGTCTTGGATCATGCAGTTGAGAAACTGCTCTCTTTAAAGGCTCAAAAATGAAAATAGCTGCCATACAACATGATGTTATTTGGGAAAACCCTTCAGCAAATCATGAGAATTTAGCTCCTATGGTTACTCAGGCTGCAAATGAGGGAGCAGAGTTGGTGGTTCTTTCTGAGATGTACTCAACCGGGTTCTCAATGGCATCTGAAAAAATCGCAGAAAAATCTGAAGGGGAAAGTGAAACTTTTCTTAGCGAGCAAGCAAAGACTAACAATTTGTGGGTGGCTGCGTCTGTTCCAACAAAAGATCGAGAAGATGAACTTCCTGTAAATCGTTTTCTAGTTAAAGGCCCTTCGGGAGAGTCATATAAATATGACAAAGTTTTTCCATTTACTTTCGCCGGTGAACATGAAAATTATCGAGCTGGTAGTCAATTTGTGACAATCGACCTGATGGGAGTACGGACGAGCTTATTCATATGTTATGACTTGAGATTTGCAGATGCCTTTTGGAACCTAGCTCCAAAAACTGACTTGTATTTAGTAGTTGCCAATTGGCCTTCGACTAGAAGTAATCACTGGAAGGCATTACTACGTTCTCGCGCTATTGAAAATCAGGCGTATGTAGTTGGTGTCAATAGAGTTGGCGAAGGCGATGGTTTGTCCTATCAAGGAGACTCCGCAATCATTGATCCCTTGGGAGAAGTTTTAAAAGAGGCTTCTTCAGAAGGTGAGGAAATACTGATAGCAGATATTGAGCCAGAAAGAGTTTCTGAAGTAAGGGAAACTTTCCCTTTCATCAATGATCGAAGTAAATAAGTCATGGAAAGCCCTCAAGCCCTGAACAGGGTCATGAAGTTAATAGAACCAGAATTAATAAATTCGGTGAAAAAACTTTCAGACGATTTGCTACCTGTAATTGAATATCACTTTGGATGGAAAACAATTCAAGGAATCGAAACTCCGAAAGATACAGGAAAACGTCTGCGTCCTACGCTTGCAATTCTATCCTCTGAGGCAGTGGATGGAGATCCAGAATCGGCCATACCAGGAGCGGTAGCTGTGGAGATGATCCACAATTTTTCATTAATTCATGATGACATTATTGATGGTGATAAAGAACGAAGACATAGGCCTAGTGCATGGACGGCATTCACTGTTGAAGATGCTTTGATAGCAGGTGATGCTTTACATACTCTGGCCTTTCAAGTTCTGTTAGAAGAAGACTCCCCAGACCGCGTGCGTGCTGCTAGACGATTAGTAGATGCGACTACGACGATGATTTCCGGGCAAGCATCAGATATGACTTTTGACGATTTGCCGACTGTTAGTTTCGAAGATTGTTTAAAAATGGAAGCAGCTAAGACTGGAGCCTTATTAGGTTACGCGTCTTCAGTAGGAGCAGTCTTGAGTGGAGCTGATGATGACACTTGCAACTCTCTTGAAGTTTTTGGATATGAGCTAGGACTCGCTTATCAAGCAGTAGACGATGTGCTCGGCATCTGGGGAGATCCAAAAGTTACAGGCAAACCTGTTGGTAACGATCTTAGGGAAAGAAAGAAATCTATGCCGGTTTCGATTGTTCTTTCTGCGGACACTTCAGAATCAGAAAAACTTTCAGAAATTTTTAACGTTATTGGTGATCTCAGCGAGGAAGAAGTCTCTTATGCATCCTTTCTAATAGAAAATGCCGGAGGGCGTGAAGCTACTCTTGAGGAAGCAGATAAACATCTCAAAAGAGCAATTGAATTTCTTAACAACGCAGATATTAGAGAAGAAACATTTCGTGAATTGGAAGAAATTGCTCACTTTGTTGTGAATAGAGACTCATAAAATCAGTTTTAAATCGGACGAGAAAGTTTTCGCCTCTCATTTTCCACATCTTCAAAAACCCAACAACTCGTTACGTGATCGTTTACCATTCCCACTGCCTGCATGAACGCATAGATAGTTGTAGGGCCAACAAAACTCCAACCCTTTTTTTTCAACTCAGAACTTAACTTTTTTGAATCATCAGTTTGAGAAGGAACAGAGTTCACATTTTTGTGTCTTTTTGAAGACGGTTCAAAAGACCAAAGAAAATTCGCAAGTGACCCATATTCATCAATCATTTTTAAAGCACACTTAGCATTGTTTATAGTTGACAAAATTTTTGCCCTGTTGCGAACTATTTGAATGTTATTCATTAGAGATTCGACTTTTTTTTGGTCAAACTCAGCAACTCTTGAAGGTTCAAAAGTTTCAAAAGCAGATCGGAAAGATTCTCTTTTTCGCAATATTGTCAGCCATGACAAACCTGCTTGAAATCCTTCGAGACAGATTCTTTCGAATAGAGCACTATCGCCGGTTACCGGTCGACCCCATTCATCATCATGGTAGGCCTCATAATCTTCATGCTGACTCACCCAGTTGCATCGAACGGTATTTTCGGTTTCTGATTCCCCCCCACTCAAAGAATTACTTAGCTCCTATAGGGATTCCATCGACGATTTGATCTAGATATTCAGACATTCCCCATCCAGTCATACCATCGCATTCATAGCGCGTAAGACCTTCGGTTATTCGTGTAAATAACTGTTCGCCATCTGGAGTGGTTCTTTGATTCCTGAGTGGTATTAGCGATTCGACTTCACCTTTAATTTCATAATCTCTATCATCTGTTGAGATACGAGCTTTTAGAGATTTCTGATACCAATCGTTATCCCAAACTGAATCAATTTCCACATTTCTGATTAAATGGTAAGTGTCATCATGAAGAACCATTCCTCCGCTTGCGGCTGTTATCCCATCTTTACTGATTAACGAAATCATCATCGCGAAATCATCACTGAAAGCCATTGGCAACCAGCGGTACCAGGCAATTGCCTGCCAATATCGGGCACCCCATGATTTATCTCGTAGACCTAAACCATTTAATTCAAAATGTTCATCTCCAACTTCCAAGGTCCCTTTTCCGGATATGTGCTGTTCATAGTGGGCTTTTGAAAAAGATTCCTCCATTTTTTGAGCAGGTTCTTTTCCTGTTAATTTTTCCACTGGACGCCCACCAAACATTGGGGAAATTCCATTGAATGTAAGCTCAACTTTCGTATCGACCATGGGATTCTCAGTAAAAGCTTTCTTTGGTTCAGCCATGTCATTTGGTTTATCCAAAACACACACTTTCCCTTCATAAGAAAGTTTCAACTCTTTAAAAGGTTCAACTACTTCGAAACGCATACCGCCAGCATCAAAAATATCGTTTGTTTGAATTTCTGGTTTCTTATACATGAAACCAACACGCCCATCCGGCAAATAGATACAACACGTCATTTCCGCATAATTTTCATTAACTCGATTTCCTAATCTGAACCAGCCACCAATTTTTTGCGAGTGATCAATCAGATTGAAATACATTGATTCGTTGTAGTTTGAGACCTTGTCAGGTTCATGGTTGTATTCATCTTCAGGCTCGAGAATTAACTCAATTCCTTTTTTATCTTCCACGACTTAATCTTTGCAGAGTTTCCACATCTTTTGCCTGATCGGCCCATCAGATCTTTTAGTAGATAAAGTCGACACATGGATACAGATTTAAACGGAAAAGTAGCAATAGTAACAGGCGGTTCTCGAGGTATCGGTAAGGCAATAGCTTCCGAACTTGCTTCAGCAGGAGCAAAAGTAATGATTACCAGCCGCAAGGCAGAGGTGTGCGAGGAAGCTGTAAAAGAAATCACTGAAGAAACTGGCGGTGATTTAGCATTTGAGGCTGGCAATGCGGGGCGTATCGAAGATATTGAACGTGCGGTCCAAGCCACACTTTCGACTTTCGGAAGTGTGGATATTCTCATTAATAATGCCGCAACGAACCCTTATGCTGGGCCGACAATAGATGTTGATGTTCCCCGCTGGGACAAAACAATCGAAGTAAATCTCACAGGGCCATTGCTGTGGAGTCAAAAATGTTGGAACTTGTGGATGAAAGAAAACGGTGGAAACATCGTCAATATTTCCTCAGTAGGAGGACTTTCAACTAACCCGATACTTGGTCCCTATGACATAACCAAAGCGGCTTTGATCCATTTAACCATGCAATTAGCTGCGGAACTTGCGCCCGGAGTTCGAGTCAACGCGATTGCACCAGGTTTAATCAAGACAGATTTCGCAAAGGCCTTATGGGAAGGCGGACAGGGTGACATCGTGGCTCAAAGTTATCCGCTAAAACGTCTGGGCGAGACTCAGGACATAGCGTCGGCTGCTTTGTACCTTGCTAGCGAGTCATCTGGATGGATGACAGGTCAAACTTTAGTCCTCGACGGTGGTGGTCTTGTCAGTTTTAATAATTTGAGTTGATCAAATGGAATTAATTATGACGGGCACTGGTAGTCCGCTTCCAGACCCTAATCGTTCTGGCCCCTCGCAGTTGGTAAAAGTAGCAGGTCGCAGTTTTCTTATTGACTGTGGAAGAGGTTGTCTAATGCGTTTGGCAGCTGCCGGAGCCACACCTATAACGATTGAGAGGCTTCTTCTCACTCATTTGCATAGTGATCATGTAACAGATGTCAATGATTTTATTACGACGAGGTGGATTCAGGGGTTTCCGGCTCCACCTCTGCCGATAGTTGGCCCAGAAGGCACAGATAATTTTATTGAAAACACCCTAAAAATGCTTGGGCCCGATATTGGATATCGAATTGAGCATCATTCAGATCTGGATTCACCGCCTCAGCTTGAAGTAACCGAGACTGCTGCAGGAGTTATCTTAGACGACGAACAGGTACGAATTACCGCAGCTATTACTGATCACAAGCCAGTCCACCCGACGGTTGGATACAGAATTGAAGCAGAAGGCAGTTCGATTGTTTTAGCAGGAGACACAGTTCCATGTGAGGGCTTAGATGAGCTTTGCTTAGGTGCAGATGTGTACGTGCAGACCGTCATAAGAGACGATTTGATTAAACAGCTTCCAATAAAACGCCTTTTGGACGTCCTTGATTACCATTCGACGGTTGAAGATGCAGCTCGTACAGCGGAAAAGGCAGGAGTTAAAACCCTTGTTCTAAACCACTGCGTGCCTGCCCCTTCAACGCAAGAAGATATTGACCAATGGATACAAATGGCTTCTGAACATTTTGACGGCGAAATTATTCTTCCATCTGACCTTGAAACAATAAACGTGTGATTAAATCAAGTTTCTAATTGTTCAGCTAGGTATTCACAAGATTCGATAAATTCTTCGACCATATCAATCACTACTTGACCAGCTGGTCGTGCTCGGTTCATTGACCCAACAATCTGACCTACAAAATAAGTGGCAAGTTTTTCTGATCCTGAACCAGCATGGTGAGACGCTCTGTTAATTCTTGCTTGTGAACCGTCAGTTAAAATGGGTTGCAAAGGCATACCGAGAGGATCAGGTGTATCTTCTCTAGCCCATTCTTCCGTCCATGCACTTTTTAACATTCTTGCGGGTTTACCTGTTAAGGAACGAGATCTGAGGGTGTCACCAGATCCGGCAGCTAACATTTTTTCTTTTACGACAGGGTGAGTTTCAGCTTCTTCTGTGGTTAACCAAACAGAGCCGCACCAAACCCCTGCAGCTCCTAATGCCATTGAAGCTGCCATTTGGCGTCCTCTTCCAATTCCTCCTGCGCCAACAACAGGTACAGAGCCTGCAGCGTCAACAATTTCTGGAATTAAAACCATAGATCCTATTTCACCTGTGTGCCCGCCCGCTTCATATCCTTGAGCAATTATCATGTCAACTCCAGCATTGACATGTCTTTCAGCATGAGTTCGTGCTCCTGCTAGTGCGGCTACTTTTACTCCTGCTTCATGACACTGGTCGATCATTTCTTTTGGTGGCGGACCTAAGGCATTAGCCATCAAAGAAGGTCGATGAGCTAGAGAAATTTCCATTTGACGAGCAGCACGATTTGCGGAAAAAGGAGCATCAGTTGATCTCTCTGACCAGCTATTCGATGAATCAGATTCTTCGGGAGTTTCTTCCGGCACGTCATAACGTACAAGTAGTTCTTCTAAAAATTCTTTGTGCTCATTAGGGATCATGGCAACAATATCTTCTATTTTTAGCCCTCCTTCACCGTCTCCGGCGTAGCGAGCTGGAACTATGAGATCAACACCATATGGAAGATTGCCGACTTCGTCTTCAATCCATTTCAAATCAACCTCTAGAGCTTCGTCACTGTGGCCTACAGCACCTAACACTCCAAGACCACCAGCTTTGGAAACTGCGGCCACGACATCTCGACAGTGGCTGAAAGCGAGAATAGGAAATTCGATTCCGAACATTTCAGTTATCGGTGTTTTCATTTACTCTCCTTGCAAACATCGCATTAACTTTGTCTAAAACATACTGCCATGCAGTGTTTGATTTAGCCCAATCATTAGAAACAATCTTTCTGGTCTAGATTATGGGTGTTGAAGGAGGAAGATTTGGGTAAATGGAATAAAGAAACAACAACAAATGAAATTCTGGAGGGTGTTAACTTGACTGGAGTCAAAGTCCTTGTAACAGGTGCTTCAGGAGGGTTAGGTGAAGAAACGGCTCGTTCCTTAGCAGCAGCTGGAGCATCAGTCATTATGGCGGCAAGAGACAATACAAAAAATACTGAAGCTAAAGAAAGGATTCTTTCTGCTCACCCTGAAGCTCAGCTTGATCTACATGAACTAAATCTGGCATCTCTGCAGGATGTTAGGTCTTCCGCTGAGGGATTTCTTAACAAACATGAGAGTCTTGACCTTTTGGTAAACAATGCTGGAATCATGTGCACACCGTTTGGTCATACGGCGGATGGTTTTGAACAACAGTTTGGTGTTAACCATTTAGCACATCATCTATTCACTGGATTGTTGATGCCAGCATTAGAAAAAGCAGAGTCGTCAAGAGTTGTATGCCTGTCTTCCGGAGCTCATCTTATTTGTGGTGTTGATTTGAAAGACCCGATGTTTGAACGACGTGATTATGACGGCTGGAGTAGCTACGGACAATCAAAATCAGCTAATGCTCTTTTTGCGCGCGAGTTCGATCGACGATATGGGGAAAAAGGTGTTCACGCTTTTTCAGTTCATCCAGGAATGATCTTTACAGAGTTATCCAGATATATGACCGAAGATGACATGACGAGTTTGATTGAAAGACGTAAATCGCAGATAGATGCAGATGACGAGTCAAATGACAGCAGTGGAATGATGGATCCCAAAACGGTTGAAGCAGGAGCTGCAACAACAGTCTGGGCTTGCGTAGATGAGAGCCTCGAAGAACAAGGGGGGCATTATCTGGCAGATTGTCAATTAGGCGTCCCACTTGCATCTGAAGATAGTTCTCCAGGTTCATGCAGTATGGCAAGTCATATTTTGGACGACAAAGATGCTCAAGAACTTTGGGAATTGAGTGAAGAATTAACTGGTGGGGTATTCAACTAGTAAGTTCACTAAATTGATTTTAAAACTAACGGTGCGTTCACATCTCTTACATGACGACCATCATCTGAACCACAAGCAGAAAAAAACTGCATCAGAAATAAAAAGAAAATTATAAGAGATTTTATGTAAAGGTTGCCTATCATAATTTATGAATTATCCTTCCCATCTTAAGGATTCTAGATAAAGGATAGTAAAAATGAAAGATCTAGTGACAGGTGCTGCTGGATTTATAGGCTCAAATTTAACCGAAAGCCTTTTGGATAAAGGCAGAGCAGTAATTGGGATAGATGACTTTTCGCGTAATTACGACCCGAACCAGAAGAAATTAAATTTAGAATCGTCATTGAAGGATAAGAATTTTGAATTAATTAACTCCGACATTCTAGAACTGAATCTTTTAGAAGAACTAGATGGAGTTGATACTGTTTACCACCTAGCAGGACAACCTGGTGTGCAGACTTCTTGGGGTTCAGGTTTTGAAACTCACCTCAGTAGAAATGTTCTAACAACGCAGCAACTTCTAGAAGGGTGTCTCGAAAAAGGGGTTAGAAGAGTTGTTGTAGCTTCAAGTTCCTCAATTTATGGTCATACTGATCGTGAGTCTAAAGAAACTGACCTGCCTCATCCTGTAAGCCCATATGGTGTTTCAAAATTAGCAGCCGAACATTTAGCGTCTGTTTATGCAGATCGAGGTTTGGACGTTGTAAGTTTGCGGCTTTTTACTGTCTTTGGTCCTAGACAAAGACCTGATATGTCTATACACAGGATGTTTGCATCTGCTTTAAAAGGAGAACCATTTCCTCTATGGGGTGAAGGTAAACAAAGAAGGTCATTTACATTTGTCGACGATATTGTCAAAGTTTTTCAATTGGCGGGAAATGCAGAAAAAATAAGTAATCGTGTTTTAAATGCTGGTGGTGCGGAACCCGTAGAACTATTGGAGTTGATAAGAATTGTTGAAGAAATTGTTGGCTCGCAAGTGATTCTTGAACATTTAAAAATGAGACCTGGGGACCCAGAATTGACCTGCGCTTCAAAAGATCTTGTTAGTGAAGAATTGGGATGGAAACCTGAGACTTCCTTAGAAAATGGCCTACAAGCCCAACTGGGATGGCATAATTCAATTTCAGAACACTTTCATACTTTGCAAGAAGTCGGTTAACCTATAACTGTGACTTATCAAACCCCTGATCACCATCCTGCATTTGAAGAATATTGCGAGACGATTTTTGAGTTGGAAGAAGACAACCTCAAAGTAATTCAAGCTCGAATCGCAGAGCGTTTAGATGTTTCAAGACCTGCTGTATCCGAAATGATTAAGAGGATGTCTGATGAGGGTTTATTGAAGGACGGTAGTAACGGAGTGGCTCTCACGAGCAGAGGAATGGAACTAGCTACTCGTGTTGTTCGTAGACACCGGCTTGCTGAGTGTTTTCTTACAGATGTTTTAGGTTTGTCATGGAGTGATGCCCATCATGAAGCCGGTAAATGGGAACATGTGATTTCCAACCCAGTGGAAGAAGCCATGATAAAAATGCTCGAAGATCCGACAACCTGTCCTCATGGAAACCCTATTCCAGGATCAAATTATAAAGAGCCCAAAAATCTGGCAAATTTGAATGACCTGCCAGCAGGGTCAGATTTTGTAGTTGAACGAATCCCAGAAGAACTTGAGTTCACAGAAGGGCTTTTAGAGTTTCTTGAGCAGGCAGATATAAAGCCTGGAAATACAGGTCGCGTAACAGCTATTTCACCTGACGGAACTACTACTGTCGAGATTGGTGGTAGTCACATTGGTGTCGGCTCTTTTGCGTCTGAAAGAATTCTTGTTTCTGTCGGCTGAACACCATCCAACTATCACTAGCAGAGACAGTATTAAAGCCCAAAACGCAGCAATCCACATGGTGTTCGTAGGCATCCGGTGAAAATCTGGAAAAATTTTTGACCAAACTTTATACCAAGGCCAGCTTGTATCTTCAAAATCTACAATTAAAGCCCTTCTCCCAGTCTGAGCTTCAATAGCAACCCATATCCATCCGATTGAGCCAATAGCAGTTGCAAGGATTGTGGGTAATAGGAATTTTTTAAAGTGATCGAGAAGCATTGTAATTGCAATTATTCCTAGAGGAAGAACAGCGACAGTTTGCCTACCGGGCCACCACCATCCGTGCATCGTGAAAGCTATCCATGTTGCCGTGGACCAGCCAATCAGAAATGGAAGAATCAGATAATGCCAGCCATCAACTTTCTTTCTGCAGTTAAATGCAATAGCAATTGGAAGAATGAGAAAAGAAGGTGTCCAAGCAGCAAGGCCGAATCCTTTATCGACCAATAAACCAATAATTCGATTTGAGCGTCCCCAAATATCTGGATCTCCGCCAATAACCTCGAATTCGCTTCCTACAAAATGATCTCCAGCTGAATAAACAGTCCACCCTTGGTAAACAAGCTGATGGAAAAGCAGGTAAACCACTGCCATCAAAACGAAAACTATTGCTGATGATTTAGACAGAAATTTCTTTCCAGTTCCGTCTTTTGTTAATGAAGCTAAAAGAAAAATTGTGAAAGCAACTGGCAAGTACTTAATAGAGAGCCAAGGAAGTGCTGTTATCACAAGTACAAATCCAATTGAATTCCACCTTGAGCGCGTTCCGGTGGCTGTTGCAACAGCTAGAACGACTGCTAAAGCGGCAGGAACTTCAGGATAAATTTGGCTACCGTAACTACACAATGGAGGAGCGGCACCGAAAGATCCAATCACCCAAGCAGCAATTTTTGGAGATGCTTTAAATCTTCGGACCGCTACCCAAAGAGTGGCAGATGCTAGGAGACCTGACAATATTGCTAGCATCACTCGAGCACCTACCCATCCTCCTATTCGCATCGGGCCAGAAAGAAGAAGCGGGAGAAGCGGGTCATGTGGACTTAATCTCTGACCTGATGCGTTCATATCGATTGTCTGAGTATTAAGACCTATTTCATGAAATTTTCTGAATTTTTCTTCTTCAATTTCATCAGAAATGTCAAGGTCTAGATCTTCACCAATACTTAAGGCTGTTAATAGATATTGTGGTTCATCTACACTGACTTGGGCTCCGTACGTGGAACGTGATGGAATCGCAATTGCGGAAATGCCGAAAACTAAAAATCCGACAAAGAGCATTAACTTTCGAAGAGAATTTTTCTCGCCCAAAACTAAGCCAAATGGTCAGATCGACGGATAACTAAAATCCAAGTCAAGACAGCTGACAGTAAAACTAGAATCAGTGCTAATAGGCCTCCTTCAGCGACAAAAGCATCTTCAAAAGAGTGGAATATTTTGGTCGTAAGAGTGGGGAATTCAAATGGAGCCACAAGGAGAGTTATTGGTAGTTCTTTCATTGTTGACATTAGAACCAGACCTGAACCAGCAAGTAGACCAGGTGTCACCACAGGCAGGTCTACAGTAAAAAAACGTTTAACTTTACTCGCTCCGAGCACTTGAGATGCGTCCTCTAAGCTCGCAGGAATAGAAGCTACGGCTGCTCTAGCTGGAGCAAGAGCCTGGGCACTAAATCTTACGAGGTATGCAAAAATGAGTATCACTATTGTCCCTCGCAAATGTTCAGCAGCCCATGATGTTCTGAGAGTCCAAAAAAACATTGATAACGCAATAAGAAGACCGGGCATAGCAAAAGTTGAAGTCATAACCGCATTTGCCGTATTACCAATTGAAGATCTGTATTTCGCAACGAGATAAGAAACTGGCAAAACGATAGCGGCGGCAATTATTGCTGTGAGCATACTTACCCATGCAGTATTGATCGTCGGTTTGATTATGTCTTCAAGTTCAATAAATAAAGGACGACCACCTCTGAATTCTCTTAGTAAGCCATCAGCCGCCCAGTCGCCTAGAGCGATGGTAGGAGTTATAAGAGCTAAAAACACGATTAACCAACTTGCGGCAGTAGCTGGTGTTTTCCATTTCTTTAAGGGGGTGAGAACAATTTCCGATTGAGTAATCATGTCAGGTTTTCTGAATCTTCGGCTAAAGAGAGTTTCTATTATTACGGCAATAGCGGCAAGTGATAAAAGTATTAAAGCGAGAGCAAAAGAAACCGGTTGGTTGCTTAATCGTGTGGTCCAGATGGCTCTTGTTAGAGTGTCATATCGCATGAGTTGAACTGCACCGAAGTCACTGATTGTGTATAAAAAAACTAGCAATGACCCAGCAAGTAGTGAAGATGCAATTTGTGGAAGAACGACTTTTCTAAAAGTTGACCAACTTGAATCACCAAGCAGGCGGGCACTTTCCTCTAAGGAACTTTGAAGATTTTTTAGTCTGGCGGCAACGGGTAAATACACGTATGGGTATGTAAAGAGTGTAAGAACAAGCCAAGCTCCGAATAAACCATGCAATTCCAATGTTTTATCTATCCCGATTTTTTCGACTAGATCGTTAGCTAGCCCACCTGGATTTAGTGTCCTTATAAAAGCTGCAGCTCCCACAAAGGTAGGAAAAACAAGTGGAAGGGGAAGAATTATTTTGAGTATTCGACGTGAAGGAAGATCCGTTCTGATAGTCAGCCAGGCCAAGCTCGTTCCCAAAATTGCTGCTGACAAAGTAACCAACACTGTTAGGTTGACAGTTCTCATGAGAGGAGAGAGAGTTTGCTCGGAGAACAGAAGACCTAGAGGGTCTGAGTCGCTGGTTATATTTCTCCAAACTAGATATAAACCTGGGCACGCGAAGAGAAAAGCAGTTATTAAAGCTATTACTTTCAGCGCCAGAGGTGCTCTCTGGCTATGTCGTAAAGAATTACTAGTTAAGAATTCCACTTTCTCTAACTATTCGCTCGGTTTCTTCAAAGCCTCCGCCTAATGAATCAAAGTCTACCGAACCAATCTCAAGAGCTTCCAGAACTGGAAGAATAGGGTTAGGTTTTGAGCCTTTTGCGAGTGGGTATTCGAAGGTTTTGTTAGAGAAATAGGATTGAGCCTGTGGGGTTAGAAGATAAGAAACTAGTTCATTTGAAGCATCTTTATCTTTAGCTGTTTCAAGAATTGTTGCAGCAGTAATTATCAAAAGTGACCCAATATCGTCAGAAGGAAAATCATAGTTCTCAGCCCTATGTTCACTTCCTAAGGCTGCAGCTTCTTGATAGTTGTAATAGTGATTGACTAGTCCCATATCGACCTCACCTCTACCCGCCGCTTCAACAATTGATCTGTTATTCGGATAGTACTTTGCACCATTATTAACCATGTCGTTTAACCATTTAGTGGCGGTTTCGTTTCCGTGTTGATCACGGAATACAGTGAACCAGTCTTCAAAAGATCCGTTGGTTGCTGGTATTGCAACCCGATTTTTATATATAGGGTCTGTGAGTTCAAAAACAGAATTGGGTAGCTCGTTCGGTGCTACTTGATCGACGTTATATACAAGAACACGCTTTCTACCCGAGAAACCTATCCATGAACCACTTGCAGCGTGGTTTTGTTTTTCGACTAGAGAAAGAACGGTTTGGTCAATAGAACCTAAAAGGTTATTACCTTCAAGAAACCCCACAGGTCCTGGGGAGCGAGAAACGAAGACATCAGCTTCAGTTGATTTACCTTCTTCATTAATAAGAATCGCTAGATCTGTTGAATTGCCCCAACGTACTCTCACGTCGATTCCAGTTTCACACGCAAAGGCTTCAAGAATAGGAGAAATTAGGTATTCGCTTCGTCCCGAATATATTGTCACTTCCTTACCTGCATCATTAGCGCAATCGCCTTGAACTATTTGAGCTGCTCTCTCAGAAAGCTCTTCACGTTTATTGCTGCTACTAGAGCAACTTGCGCATAAGAATGCAAGACAAATTAAAGATGACAGTATTATTTTGGGTTTAGTTTTCATTAGGCTGAGTGTATCGAATGGTTTTCAAAATTTGTAAGGTATACCTAACAAATTTTTAATTTAATAATGGTAAACAAAGTGCACAAAATTATTTCTCTATTCAATTTTAGAAGACTCTCGAAACCCATTGGGTTTTTATTGGCCCTTCTGGTTTGTTTGCTTGCTCTTTTTTGGGTTTTAAATGGAGTCGATCGAGATTCTCTGAGTAGATCTTGGTCTGCTGCAATGAACGAGCCATTCTTGGTTTTTCTTGTAGCAGTTGCTTTTGCCTTTGCATTTTTTTTAAGAGCTTTTGCTTGGAAAAAGATAGTGCCAGGTTTGTCCTTCGGACAGTCCTTGGCGGCGATTAATCTTTCTTTAGGGGCAAACCACATACTCCCATTAAGACTAGGAGAGCCTCTAAGAATTGTAAGTGTGGTTAGGCGTGCTCGGATACCTTTTGAAACTGCTGCAGCTTCGACAATTACTTTAAGGTCGGCAGATATTGTTACCGTCGTTTGCTTGGGCTGCTTGGCAGCTCCTGGAGCTTTTGTTGAAGTAGTTGGATATTGGGGTTTTGCTGCACTCGGGCTTGCTTTAGGGATCTGCGCCTTCGGCTTCCTATGGATGAGAAAACTTCAAATAATAAATCCGCTTAGTATGAGTTTGCCAGGGCCATTAGTTTTTTTCTTGACTGCCTCCGCATGGTTTGCAGAAGCTGCAGTGATTTGGCAATGTGCACGATGGTCAGGAATAGAGCTGACACCTTCTGAAGCTCTTTTCGTGACTGCAGTGGCCGTTGCTTCACAAATTGTGGCTGTAGCCCCAAGCGGTTTTGGAACATACGAGGCAGCTTCAGTAGCAGCATATGCAATTTTGGGGTATGACCCAGGAATAGCACTAGCCGCTGCTCTTGTTACTCATGCACTGAAAACAGCTTACTCTTTACTAGCTGGGGGAATTTTTACGTTTTTTCCAAAGCCAGGAGCATTAGGAAAGTTCCGACTTATTAAACACAAGCATACGAATTCAATTTCAGTACCTGAAATTTCAACTCATGCTCCGATTCTTTTCTTCATGCCAGCTCTAAATGAAGAAGAGACAGTTGAGGCTTGTATAAAAAGATGCCCTGAAAGCATTTCAGGAAGAGAAGTTCAAGTATTAGTAATAGACGATGGTTCCACAGATCGAACTGCGCAAAGATCAAAAGAGGCAGGTGCGAAGGTAATTTCATTACCCACTTGTGGTGGTTTGGGTGCCGCAGTTCGTATGGGACTTCAATATGGTGTTGAAATTGGGGCAGCGGCTATAGCTTTTTGTGATGCTGATGAAGAATACCCCCCTGATGAACTAGAAAATTTAGTAAATCCCATACTCTTTAATGAAGCGGATTATGTGGTTGGAAGCAGATTTCTGGGCACTATAAAACACATGCGACCACACAGGCGTTTTGGGAATAAGGTTCTTACTATTTTATTATCAGTTATTGCCCGACGAAGGATAACTGATGGCCAGTCAGGATATCGTGCCTTTTCGTATGAGGCTGCAGCAAACGCAGAGATAATTCACGATTTTAATTATGCTCAGGTTTTAACTCTTGATCTTTTAGCTAAAGGCTATAGATACGAAGAAGTTCCAATAAGTTACAAATTTAGGACTAAAGGGGACAGCTTTGTGAAGTTGGGTGGGTACCTAAGAAAGGTTGTCCCAGCTGTATACAGGGAATTGAATACAGCTTAAAATAATCAATCTTCTACAACGTGTGTTTGAAATTCCTCGAGAGAGGATTGCCATGAATCATGATCAAATGAACCATCTGATTTGAGTGCCTTAGCTGCGGTGTATCCCATTGATAGTGCGTGATGAAGATTGTCGGGCGCAAAAAGGCCTTGTCGTCCAAACACTGTCATTCTTTTCTGACTAGCCGACCAATCGATGAGATTTTTGAACTTTTCTTTGTAGTCGAGATCGTAAACAGGGTAAACCTTTGGCAGGCGCCGAGTTTCGACGCCCAAAAGATTAATCTTCGGCAGCCCTTGTTTTGCTAGTGATTCGACCATTAGTTCTCCAAGCTCTTCGTTGTTTGCAAGCCAAATTTGATCCTCTTTCCAGCAAGGAACTTCGCAACATATAATTGTAAAACCCTTCGGGTCGGGGCCTTCCCTGTAGTTCTTAGGTTCAGAGATTCTGCTTATTGGAGTGTCCATTCCTGGAAAATAGTGAGCATCAAACTCAGTCAATTTTTCATCATCGCAAATTAAATAAACGAGCACCATTGCTCTGTATCTAAGTTGTTCTAATGATTTGATGATTTCTGGTTCTGGAGAAGGGGAGATCATTTTGGCTAATGCACCGAAGGGAGCGGTAGACCAGATTCTCTGCGATTCGAATTTTTGGTTACTCGTTGTGGTGATTACACGATTTTCATCTGTTAGATCGATTTTTTCTATCTCTGTTTCAAATAAAAATTTAGCGCCTTTGCTTTGAGCTTCTTCTGCTAGTCGTTCACAGATTTGCCCATAGCCATTTCGAGGATAAAAAAATTTTTGTCCGTTGTTAATTGTGGAGTAAATTAACTTTTTTAAAATTTCAATATGTGAACTTGCGGAAACTCTTTTTTGTGCAAGATCAGAATGGAGTTCATCCGCAGGCATTCCCCATAATTTTTTTGCATATGGTTCGTAAATTAAGTTAAACACTTTCGGTCCAAGCCCAGCTTTTATGTGTTCAGCGAAAGTTTCTTCTGTCGGATGGGCGAAAGGCGAGGTAAGGGAGTCCTTAAAAAGAGCAAAGACACTTTTAGGTGGTAGCGATCTAACTAAGTTTGTTAAACTCAGGGGGAAGGTTACCCATTTTCCTTCAACTCGTATCCGACCATTGCGATTCCGTGTTTGAAGGTCTTCTCCTAAAATTTTTTTTAATATTTCTAACAATGGCTTAGAAGTGGCAGGGTGTAGGCGGTGAGAGCCGTAATCGACCCGCATGCCGTTTAGTTCAAAACTGGCTGACATGCCACCAGGGTGATCTAGACGTTCAATTACTGTTACGTCATGCCCCTTACTGGCTGCTTCGTAGGCAGACATTAAACCTGCAGGTCCTGATCCAACAATCAGTACTTCGGTTTCTGAACTAAGATTTTTTTCCAAAAGCAGATACTTCCACATCTTTATGCTCTAAGCCGACACGGTCTCCTTTTGAGTGAGGTGTAGCGGGAGCAGTGCGTACTTTTAACTTCGTTCCATCATTTAGTTTTACCGTTACGAGTGAATCATGACCGTAGTATTCGATAGTTTCTATTTCAGCATCATCACTACTAGTAAGCATTAGATTTTCAGGTCTAATAACTAGTTCAATATTGCCTTCATAATGTTGATCGAGTTTCAAAAGACCTATTGGGGTTTCGGCTTTATGTCCTGAAGCTTTGCAAGTGATCAGGTTTACTGCTCCTACGAAAGAAGCGATCCAATTGTTGGAGGGTTTTTCATAAATAATATTTGGTGAATCGACTTGGAGAATTTTGCCGTTATTCATAACGGCTACCCTGTCACCGAGTAAAAAAGCTTCATCTTGGTCGTGTGTGACGAAAATTGTAGTAACTCCTAATTCGCTTATTAAACGGTTGACTTCTGCACGCACTTCTATTCTTAGAGCACTGTCTAGATTTGAGAAAGGTTCATCCAAAAGAAGAACAGAAGGTTGTGGAGCAAGCGCTCTTGCCAGGGCAATCCTTTGTTTCTGACCGCCTGAAAGTGTTTCAGGGCGACGTTTTTCAAAATTAGGCAAGCCAACGATTTCTAATAATTCAGAAACTCTTTGTTTTTTAGGGTCATTCTTTTTTAGTCCGTAAGCGACATTTTGTTCAACGGTCATATGCGGGAATAGAGCCGCATCTTGAAAAACCATTCCAATTTTTCGTTTTTCTGGGGCTATAGATATGTCATCATCGAAAACAATTTGATTGCATATTGTTATTTTCCCTTCTTCCGGATTTTCAAGTCCGGCGATGCTTCGTAAAAGAGTTGTCTTACCGCAACCGCTTGGACCTAGAAGAGAGAGGATTTCAGAAGAAGCAACTTCCAAGTCTATTTTTGCTAAAACGGTTTCTTCGTCAAAGGTTTTAGAAACTCCTTCAACTGTGACGTCACCGAACTCTGAATTAACTTCCATAGTTTTAAGGATAATGCCAGAAATTTAAAAGCAGAAGGGGTTGCTATTAGTTTTAAATCATGTAGCTTAAGATTTATTGTTAGGTACCCCTAACAGATTTACAATGTTTAAGTTAACGAGGGAAAATGTTTAAAAAGTTTTTATCTTCAAAAGTTTTGCTTTCTTGTTTAGCCTTGAGTCTTTTAGCAGGAGCTTGTGGAAGTGATGATGGAGGTACTGTCCAAGAGATAGGTGCTTCATCTGGTTCGGCTTCTGGTTCGGCTTCTGGTTCGGCTTCTGGTTCGGCTTCTGGTTCGGCTTCTGGTTCTGGTTCTGGTTCTGGTTCCGCATCAGGTTCCGGTTCGGCTTCAGCTAGTGCTCCATCTGGGTCATCTTCAGCTTCTGGTTATGCTTCAGCTTCAGCTTCTGGTTCAGGTTCCGCATCAGGTTCCGGTTCGGCTTCTGGTTCTGCATCAGCACCTTCGTCAATAATGGAAACCGGGGATTTCGGTTCTGATGATGGTTATGCCTATGCGTCTGATGTGAGCAGCCATCGTCTTGTTCCTGCTGATGTTTGTGACATTAATGGTTTGTTGCCTAAGGATGCTGCTATTGACTATGACGCAATTCATGCGATTTACAAAGATGGCGTGAACTCAGTTAAGTCAGATGGATCAGTACGTACTATTGGCGGTTTTGCTGTTGGTGAAGGGAAGAAGCACGGTGTTGATACCTATTTCGGTACTGCTACTCCGTTACATGATTTTGTAATTTCAGCAATAGAAGGTACAGGTGAGTTTGAGGGTGAGGCTGATCTTGTTCGCCGTCAGGGAATCCAGAAGGGCATTATGAACCAGATTATGGTTGCCTGGACTGTTCATGAGATTAATGCTGCTCTAGCTAAGGGAGCTGATGGTAATTTTGATCCTGCTAAGGGTGCTCCTCATAACTGGGATGAAGGTTGGGCTTTTTACGCTGGTTCTGAACCAGGTTGTTCAGCTTTTGCAACTGCAGATAAGCGAGGCAAAGACTTCGGAACCTTGAACGATTCGGGAGAAAGTGTTGCTAATGCTAATATTCGTGCTGCTTTCAATTCTGGTCGTGACGCTTTAGTTGCTGGAGATCAAGCAGGTGCGCAAGCTGCTGCAGATGTAATAGTTAAGAATCTGACTGTTACATACGCTCAGGCGACAATGAAATACGCCAAGAGCGTTGACAGTGATATCGCAGACGGCGATATGGATAAAGCACGTATTCATCAAGCTGAGGGTTACGCATTCTGGAGAGTTCTAGCTCCAATGCTCGCAGGTACTGATGTTGATGTAGCAGCTATTAACGGTGTCTATCAGTTAAGTAATCAGCCAGCAGCTGGTTCACATGACACTGTTGTAGCAGCCCTAACACCAGCTCTTACGAGCTTAGGAATAACAGAAAGTGACTTAGGATCGTATTAATGGTTTACTGTCTATCTCTTACGTACGGTTTCCCCCAAATGGAGAGATAGATGGTTTTGCCGGTGGCCGCACACTCAGCTGGGTGAGTAGCGGCCACCGGCCTAAAACAAAAATTTATGGTTTGCCGGTATTCTCTCCAGCTGGGTGGAGAGAATACCGGCCTATAAATTTGAAAAGATTTTTGTAATACCAGTATGTTTTGTTAATGCAAGAAGTGACGGTTGGATGGTGGGGGTTAGTTGCTTCTTTGGCGATGATAGTTATAACCATTGCGATATCACTTTTTCTGAGACTAAAACTCGAACGTGATCTAACGATTGCAACCGGAAGGTCCATAGGACAGCTAGTAATAGCTGGTTGGGCTTTGACCCTGATTCTGAAAGATGAAGTGTCAATAGTTTGGGCTTGGTTATGGGTCCTAGCGATGGTTCCATTCGCTGCGACTTCTGCTTCTAAACGTGAACCTCGTCTCCAAGGTCTCGTATGGAGTACAACAGCAGGCTATATATTCGGTCTTGGCATTAGCCTTTCTGTTCTTTTTTCTTTGCAGATTCTTCCACTTGAATCTCGTGTGCTGATTCCAATCGCAGGAATGATAGTTGGCAACTCACTGCGAGTTGTTGTGGTAGCAGCTACACGACTTGTTGACGCTATTCGAGATTCAAAGTCTGAGATAGAGGCCATGCTTTCACTAGGTTTTAATCGTTACAGTGCTGTTAAAAGAATCGTGTCAGAGACACTCAAGTTGGCGCTTATCCCTCAGATAGAGACAACAAGAACAGTCGGGATTGTTTTTCTCCCAGGCATATTCACAGGACTGATACTCGCAGGGGTAGATCCTCTTGAAGCGGCGTTGATGCAAGCGGTAATACTTTTTCTTGTGCTTGGTTCAGCATCGATTACGGGTCTTGTTGTCGTTATATTTGGAGCTCAAAAGTTTCTGACTATTGATAACCGTCTCGAACCGCCAATGAGCTAAAACTATTTTAAGTGTTTACAACCCAAGTCTTTTAAACACGAAATAACTTCATCAACCGGAAGTCCAACAATGTTGTCGAAACTTCCTACAAATGAAACTACAAAATTCTTGCCACCGCCTTGGATCCCGTAACCACCAGCTTTATCCAATGGTTCACCAGTCTTTATGTAAGTAACGATTTCTTCTTTTGTGAGTTCTCTCA
>Ga0209404_10000278_pt1 | contig 41411 bp, 44 predicted proteins | sample TroAtlMetagenome_2_FD_187447 | JGI IMG/M metagenome (GOLD analysis project Ga0209404, IMG submission 187447) | Marine eukaryotic phytoplankton communities from Atlantic Ocean - Tropical Atlantic ANT8 Metagenome (SPAdes) (version 2) | ecosystem: Environmental > Aquatic > Marine > Oceanic...
CGATCGTCCCGTTCGGGTCCACGGCGGCGGCGGTCGCCGGTGACGTAACCCCGGCCGCCGGGTGGGCGAGCGCAGAGGGTGCGACGGCGAGCAGGGCGGCAGCGGAAACGGCGCCGGCAAGAGCGGAGAGCTTCATGGGGAGTATCCTGTTGCAATCGCCTCGATGCGATCGCCATCAGGGACGCGTCGCGGCAGAGGCCGGATGCGAAAAACCCCCGCCGTGCGGCAACCGGACGCGGGTGGCGGCTATTCCCTACACCCTCAGCCGGCTCTCCACCGTCGTGACCGCCTGCCCGGTCAGGATCACCCTGTCGCCGCGCATCTCCGTCGCGATGGCACCGCCGCGTGTGGGGAAGGCCTGGAAGAAGTCGACGCGGGCGCGGCCCAGGCGGTCGGTCCAGAGGGGGGCCAGGATGCAGTGGGCCGAGCCGGTGGCCGGGTCTTCGGGCACGCCACAGCCGGGGGCAAAGAACCGGTCGACCACGTCATACGGGTCGTCCGGATCGGCGGGGGCGCAGACGATCACCTCGCCCTGTTCGCCCGCGGGGCTGACCAGAGCATTCAGCGCCGCGATGTCGGGGGTCAGGGTTCGCACCGTCGCCGCATCCTTCAGCACCGCCACAAGATAGCGGGCGGCCCAGACCTCGAGCGGCTCGGCGCCCAGCGCCTCGGCCAGACCCGCGACCGGCCCCGCGCGGCGCGGCGGATCTGCGGGAAAGTCCATTTCATAGGCATCCCGCCCCTGCCCCCGCTTCACGATCAGCGGGCCGGACGCGGTGTCAAAGGTCACCGCCTCGACGTCCAGCCCCAGCTCGCCCAGCAGCACATGGGCCGAGGCCAGGGTGGCGTGGCCGCACAGATCGACCTCGCGCCCCGGGGTAAACCAGCGCAGGCCGAACCGGTCGGGTCGATCGGTGCGGATCAGAAAGGCGGTCTCTGACAGATTGTTCTCGCGCGCCAGCGCCTGCATCCAGGCCTCGTCGCGCCACTCCAGCTGCGGCTCGACCACACAGGCGCCATTGCCCATGAAGGGGCGCGCGGCAAAGGCATCCACCGTCCACTGTCTCATCGATCGCGCTCCACAGTCAGTCCCGGCCAGACTATCGGGCAGATGGCTCGACAAGGATCAAAGGCGCACCTTCAGCGCTCTCAGTCTCATCCCAGCCTACCGCAAGAAAGTATGCCATGGCGAAGGCCATGACAGCTGCCATCAGCATTCCGAAACTGGCATTGAACATTATAATCCAGTACCATATCGGCGTTCGTCTACGAGAATATAGAACTCCCCTTACTTGAAGCTCGCCTTTCACGATCAGAAGATAAAGGCGTGTTGCCAAGAATACTGCGACGACCGCAAACACAGCCATCCCCAAGAATTCTTCCCACATCACGCCCCCTCCACAGTCAGTTCCGGCCAGCGGGCCCTCAGTTTCTCGATCACCCGGTCCCAGTCGGCCGCGATCGGCCGGGTCGGGTTGGGGCGGATGACCATGGCGAACACATCATCGAGGCCAAAGGGCGCGGCCACCGTCAGCCGGTCATCGGGCTCCAGTCGCACCCCGACGGCAAAGGCCGGGGCCACGAACCGCGACAGCGCCTCGGCGGTTTCAGCCACCGGCGGCCAGTCCTGCCCGAACTTCTGCGGAAACCATTCCGAGACGCGGCGCTGGTTGCGTACCTCGACGCGGCTCCTCAGCGGCTCCTCGAACCGGGCGGCAACCCGGCGGATGACCGCATCCTCGGCGTCCCAGCTGTAGTCCGGGTCGAAATAGCCGACGTCGAAATCCTTGACCCCATGCCCCGGCGGTCGCCCTGTCAGGTGGTTCCAGACGCTTTGATAGACCGCACCGGAAAAGATCAGCCAGTCGGGCAAGCCTTCCGCCCGCACCCCCTCAAGCACCGTCATCAGATCGGGGTCGGCCCGGACGATGGCCTCAAGCCGCGCCTCGAGGTCGCTCATCGATCCCGCACCGGCCAGCCGTGGTCCAGCGGCCCGTGCCCCTGGCCCAGCCCGGGCGCCCGGCGGATCGCCTCGGCCACATAGGCCCAGGCGCCGGCCACCGCCGCCTCCAGCGTCTGCCCTTGCGCGAGACCCGCCGCACAGGCGCTGGCCAGCGTGCAGCCCGTGCCGTGGGTGTGGCGCGTCTCGACCCGTTCGCCCTCCAGCACGGTCTCGCCCTGGCCGGTCAGCAGCAGGTCCAGAACCCGCTCGCCCGGGACATGGCCGCCCTTCATCAGCACCGCGCCCGCGCCCATGGCCAGCAGGGCCTCTCCCGCCCGGCGCTGACCATCCAGATCGCTGACGGGGATGCCGGTCAGGGCCTCGGCTTCCGGCGCATTGGGGGTCAGGAGCGCGGCGCGCGGCACCATACGGGTCCGCACCGCATCGATCGCCGCATCGGCCAGAAGGCTTGCCCCGCCCTTGGCCACCATGACCGGATCGACCACAGCGGGCACGCCGGCCCCGTCGAGGATGTCGGCCACCGCCTCGACCACCTCGACACTGCCCAACATGCCGGTCTTGATCACGTCCGTGCCGATGTCGTCCAGCACGGCCCGCGCCTGATCGCGGATCAGGCTGACCGGCAGGGGATGGACGCCATGAACGCCAAGGGTGCTCTGCACGGTGATGGCCGTGACCGCCGTCGCGGCAAAGCCCCCCAGCAGGGTCACCGCCTTGATGTCGGCCTGCAGCCCGGCGCCCCCGCCCGAATCCGAGCCCGCGATTATGAGAACACGCCCGCGGCTCATACGGTGGCTCCCGAGAACAGCTTCAGCCCGACGATGCCGGCCACGATCAGCACGATGCACACCAGCCGGATCGCGGTGGCCGGCTCGCCATAGGCGAGAATGCCGACGGTGGCCGCCCCCACCGCCCCGATCCCGGTCCAGACGCCGTAAGCCGTGCCGATCGGCAGCTTCTGCGTCGCCAGCCACAGGAAGCCGAAGCTGGCCAGCATGGCGACCCCGACCAGCAAACTGATGCCCGGCCGCTGCGGGCCCACATATTTGAAGCCCGAGGCCCAGCCCACCTCCAGCAGTCCGGCAATCGCCAGCGCGAGCCACGGGTTCATCTGGGACAGCAGTCGGAGCGTCTCGGTCATTCCTCGTGAATGGCGACGCGGGAGCCCGGGGGCAAGCCCTACTTGCCGACCAGCAGCTTCTTCAGCGCGCCGATGAGGGCAAACACCTCGCCGACGAAGGCCCCCGCGACGATCAGCATCAGGATGGTATCCAGCCCGGCCCCCGTGCGGATCAGGGTCTCGGTGCGGTCGATGAAGGCACCGATCGTGTCCACCCGGATCAGCGACGCAAAGGGCGAGTACAGCCAGATCCAGCCCAGCAGGGTCAGGGACGCCCCCCGGAACACGACATCGCCGAACGCGGTCAGCCGCACAGGCGAACCCGTCACCGCCCGCAGCAGGTGGAACACCCCCTGGGCCGCGGCGAACACCACCACCGGCCAGTACAGCAGCGCGACGGTGTCCGCGAACAGCAGGCCATAGTCGACCTCGCCGCGCACCAGCTCCCCGCCCAGATCCTCGGGCCGGAAGCCCAGCCCCAGCAGGCCCGACCACCACAGCAGGAAGATGCCCCAGCCCGTGGCGCTGCCCAGCGCGCCCGCCGTCGGCGACATCTTCGGCAGGGACGCGTCCAGCACCTTGTCGGTTTCGGCCAGGCTCCCGCCGCCGCTCTTCTCGTGCAGGGAGTCCCACCACCGGCGGCTGAACACCCCGACCTCGAACATGCCCAGATCCTTCGCCCGCCATTCCGTCAGAAAGGCCGGCTTGTCCTTTTGTCGCTCGATGATGAAGCCCGCCAGCGTCGCCAGCCCCACCACCGTCAGTCCGCTCTCGAACAGGCCGGCAAAGGCCTGGCCGATCGCCTGCCCCACCTCGGCCCCGCCGAACAGGATGCGCGCCACCGCGCCCACCGCTGTGATCAGCACCAGCACCGTCAGCGCCGTCTTCACCCCGAACAGCCACCAGGGGTAGAGCTCGGGCCCCACCACATGCTGCGGCCCGGCGCCATAGCGGGCGGCCACCGTCAGCGGATGCCCCACCTCGCGCAGCACCGCCTCGACCTCGGCCTCGGTCAGCGGCCGGCCCAGCTCGGCCTCCCGTTCCTCGACCCGGCTCATCAGCAGGTCGCGCAGCTCCGCCAGAATGTCCGCGCGGCCGGCGGCGGGCAGCTGCGCCCCCACGGCCTTTAAATAGCGCTCGATCAGGTCCATCATCCCCTCCAGATTTACAGAATTCGGTCCAGCGAGGCCGACAGCCTGCGCCATTCGGCCTCAAGCCGGCCCAGCATGGCCGCGCCCTCGGGCGACAGCCGGTAAAAGCGTTTTTTGCGGCGCTCTTCCTCGCGCCATTCGCTGGTCAGCAACCCCTGGCTCTCCAGCCGGCGCAGCAGCGGATAGAGGGTCGATTCCTCCATCTCCAGCCCGTGCTCGCCCAGCGCCACGCGCAGGGAATAGCCGTACTGCTCGGTCTTCAGCCGCGCCAGAACCGCCAGCACCAGCGACCCCCGCCGCAGCTCCAGCCGCAACGCCTCATAAAGATCGGTCTCGCCCAAGGGCCCATTCCACTTGCGTCACATAGTGTGTGACGCACAGTGTATGCGACATACTGTGCGAGGGAGTCAATGGCCCCCCTGCGCTCATTCCCGCGGAAGCGGGGACCCGGTTCTGGTGCAAGGCTCAGCCCTACCCGCTCGCAGACCGAGCTGTGCCATCCAGCCCGCTGCCCTTGGCCAATGCACTGGGTTCCTGCGTCCGCAGGAATGAGCGGATAAATGGGGGAAGCGACCGCGCTGCTGAATACGAGCCATCCCATGGACGGCCACGTCTGGTGTCCTGATGACGCGGTTAGCGGGCCTTCGGGGGAAACATCTCAGCCTCCCTCTTGGCAGCCTTTCTCATCCAGCCTGCCACGCCGACAAATACAATCGCCGCCACAGCGATAGCTCCGGCAAACAGCGCATCCCCGCGCTGACCCTGCATAGCCCACATGATGGCCATGGCGGCAGCTGCAACAGCCATGAACACGCCAAGAACCTGGAAGGCACGGCTCATGATGGAGTGTAAGCGATACATCTGTTGAACAGATCAGATTTGCTGATTGTCGGCAACGGCCCTCAAGCAGCGAGCGACCGCGTTGCGAGTGTCAGGGCAAAAATCATCTGCAGAACGCCCGCCCCCCCGGCTCCAGATGCAGATGGTCCTGATGCGGGGCGTCATAGTCGGGGCTCAGCACGGTGCTGAAGATCCAGCAGCCCTCATCGCGGATACGCTTCAGGAACCGCGCTTCGGGCCCGTCGCCGTACCAGTGCGACTTGACCATCACCCGCGTGCCGTCGCGCAGGATGACCCCGGCAAAGTCCACCGCCGCCGCGCGCGAATGGGCGCTGGGTCGCGCCCCCGGCCGGTTCGAGACCGAGCGACACGAATAGGTCCCGTAATGGACGATATCGACCACGTCCTGGCCGAAGATCTCGCGCGCTGCCGGCTCGACCACCTGTCGCCGCCACACCGACAGGGCCAGCGCCGTCTGGCAGGTCATCACCGGCCCCGCCGGTGACAGGCGCGCCACCGTGCCCCGGTCGATGTCCAGCGTGCCCGCCCCCGAAAGCCCACAGGTCTCCGAATCCACCCGGTCGGGCACGGGGGTAAAGGTCACCCGCGCGGCTTCCAGCTCGGCCCGACAGACCGCCAGGTCCGCCCCCGCCGCATCCACCCGCTCGCGCATGCCGCGATCCGGCCGCTGGTCGATCAGGCCCGACGCCAGCGCCACACTGACCGGCGCATTCACGGGCGGCTGACTGACCGGCCCCCGATCCCCCCACCCGGGCGGCGGCGGGGCCGCGCGCCCGCACGAGGCCAGCGCCAAGAGCATCAGTCCTGCAATCACCCGAGCGTGTGTCATGGCGCGCAGGCTAGCGGGATTCGCGGCCCTTCAGGGGCAAAGCAAACTGCGCATTTGCGCCGCACTTGCAACGGGCATCCGGCTGGACTAGGAGCGCGCTACTGATAGTCATTCTTATTTGCGTCCGGAGCCTTCGTGACCCGCCTGTTGACCACCACCGCCGCCCTTGCCCTGACGCTCGCTGCCGCCGCTGCCCCCGCCCTGGCCCAGACCCCGACGGCGGCACCGGTGCTCCTCGCCGGCGCGTCAGCGGAAGACCCCACGGTGCTGGACCCGATCACCGTGGTCGGGTCGCGCCAGCAGGCCCGCGACCTCGGCGGGGCCGCGACCTTCCTCGACGTCGAGACCCTGCGCACCTTTGACTATACCGATGTGCACCGCGTGCTGCGGCGGGTGCCCGGCGTGGTCATCCAGGACGAGGAAGGGTTCGGCCTGCGGCCCAATATCGGCATCCGCGGTTCGGGCACCGACCGCTCGGCCCGCGTGGCCGTCATGGAGGACGGCGTGCTGATCGCCCCGGCCCCCTATTCCGCCCCGGCCGCCTATTATTTCCCGCGCATCGCCCGCATGACCGGGGTCGAGGTGGTCAAGGGTCCCGGCGCCATCAAATACGGCCCCCTGACCGTGGGGGGCGCGATCAACTTCACCTCCACCCCGATCGGGGGTGAGGAGGGCGACGACCTGTCCGGCTATCTGTCGCTGTCGGGCGGCAGCCATGGCGGCTTCCGGGGTCACGGCGTGCTGGGCGGCTGGAGCGATCTCGGCGACAGCGGCTGGCAGTTCGGGGCCCAGGCCGAATGGCTGCGCGAACAGTCGGACGGCTTCAAGGAGCTGGATACCGGCGGCCCGACCGGTTTCGACATTGACGACCGGGTGTTCAAGCTGGGCCTGCGCACCGCGCCCGGCGCCGCCCGGGCCCAGTCGCTGGTGTTCAAATATCAGGAGCTGGACGAGCACTCGGACGAGACCTACCTCGGCCTGACGCTGGACGACTTCAATGCCACCCCGTACCGTCGCTATGCTGGCAGCCAGGTCGACGCCATGGACGTCGATCACCGCACGATGCAGCTGACCTGGAGCCTCGACCTCTCGCCCGGCCTGAACCTGACCACCACCGCTTATCGCAATGAGACGACGCGCGCCTGGTACAAGCTGAACGATGTGCGCAACACGGCCGGCACCGGCTGGGTCGGCATTTCGGCGGTGCTCGACAATCCGGCCGCCTATCCGACCCAGATGGCCATTCTGCGCGGTGCCCCCGGCTTCGTCAGCGGACCGCAGGCGCTGCGCGTGCGCAACAACAACCGGGTCTATGAGGCCGAGGGCATCCAGTCCGTCCTGACCGCCCGCTTTTCGACCGGCGCCCTCGCCCACCGGCTGGAGGTCTCGGCCCGCTGGCACACCGATTCCGAGGACCGCTTCCAGCGCGACGACGTCTGGCGCATGGACGACGGCGAGATGCTGCTGACCACACGCGGCGTGGACGGCGCCCAGACCAACCGCGTGGGCGAGGCCGAGGCCTCGGCCTTCTTCGTGCGCGACGTCATCACCGTCGACCGCCTGACCGTGACGCCCGGCCTGCGCTACGAAACCATCGACCTGACGCGCACCGACTATCCCACCAGCCCGCCGTCACGCACCGCCCCCGTCCGGGTGAGGGAGAGCAGCGTCGACGTCTGGCTGCCGGGCCTCGGCCTGACCTACGACCTGACGGACGAGGTGCGGCTGGTGGCCGGCGCCCACCGGGGTTTCGCCAACCCCGGCCCCGGCTCCGACGTCGATCCGGAGACCTCCTGGAACTATGAGGCCGGCGTGCGCTTCGACCGCGGCGCCCTGTCGGTCGAGGCGATCGGCTATCTCAACGCCTATGACAATCTGCTGGGCACCTGCACCGCCTCGACCGGCGGCGGCTGCACCATCGGCGACCAGTTCTCGGGTGGCGAGGTCCGTGTCGCGGGTCTGGAGGTCACCGGTGCGTGGGACGCGGGCGACGCCCTGGGCCTCGGCGTCGGCGTGCCGCTGTCGCTGGTCTACACCCTGACGGATGCGGAGTTCCGGACCAGCTTCACCTCCGCCTATGAGCCGTGGGGCAATGTCACCTCGGGCGACGCCCTGCCCTATCTGCCGCGCCACCAGCTGACCCTGACGGGCGGCCTGGACTTCGGCGACTGGCGCGTCAACGCTGCCGTCAACCGGGTCTCGGACGCCCGCGCCGTCGCCGGATCGGGCCCCATCCCTGACGGCGAGCGGATCGAGGCCCGCACCCTTGTGGACCTGGCCGCCGACTGGGACGTGACGCCCTCGGCCACCCTGTTCGCCTCGGTCCAGAACGTCACGGACGAGGTCCACAACGTCGGCTTCTCACCCGCCGGCGCCCGCCCCGGTGCGCCCCGCCTCGCCACGGCCGGCATCCGCCTGAGGTTCTGACCCCTGGCCGCACGGGCCCCCTAGCCGCACGGGCCATGGCGCACTACCTTGCTGTTCATGGCCCGTTCTCCCCGATCGTCGCGTTCCGTCACCGGTGTGTCCGAGGCCCCGGCGGCCTTTAGCGGCGCGCCCGGGGCCATGCCCATGTTCGCGCCGGTCACCGGGCCGCGCCTGACGCCCGAGGAGGCACCGGGCGCCCCGGCCGACTGGGTGCCCCATCGCCCCTCGCGCCCGACGGACAAGGTCTCGCGCCCCTTCCGGCTGGAGACCAGATACACCCCCGCCGGCGACCAGCCCGCTGCCATCGCCGAACTGGTCGAACAGGCCTCGGCAGGCGAGCGGGATCAGGTGCTGCTGGGCGTCACCGGCTCGGGCAAGACCTTCACCATGGCCAAGGTCATCGAGCAGACCCAGCGCCCGGCCCTGATCCTGGCCCCCAACAAGACCCTCGCCGCCCAGCTGTACAGCGAGTTCAAGGCCTTCTTCCCGGACAATGCCGTCGAGTATTTCGTCAGCTACTACGACTACTATCAACCCGAAGCCTACGTCCCGAGAACAGACACCTACATCGAGAAAGACTCGTCCATAAACGAGCAGATCGACCGGATGCGGCACGCGGCGACGCGGGCCATTCTGGAGCGGGACGATGTGATCGTGGTGGCCTCGGTCAGCTGCATCTACGGCATCGGCTCGGTCGAGACCTATACGGCCATGACCTTCACCCTGAACGTCGGCGACCGGATCGATGAGGCGAAGCTGCGCGCCGACCTGATCGCGCTCCAGTACAAGCGCAACGACCTGACGTTCGAGCGCGGCATGTTCAGGAAGCGCGGCGACACCCTCGAAATCTTCCCCGTCCACCTCGAGGACCGCGCCTGGCGCCTAAGCCTGTTCGGCGACGAGATCGAGGCCATCCACGAGTTCGACCCCCTGACCGGCAAGAAGACCGCCGACCTCGACACCATCACCGTCTATGCCGCCAGCCACTACGTCACCCCGCGCCCGACGCTGAAACAGGCCATCGACGGCATCAAGGCCGAGCTGAAGGAGACGCTCGACTGGATGAACGAGAACGGCAAGCTCTTGGAGGCCCAGCGGCTGGAACAGCGCACCCGCTTCGACCTCGAGATGATGGAGGCCACCGGCGCCTGTGCCGGCATCGAGAACTACAGCCGCTGGCTGACCGGCCGCGCGCCCGGCGAGCCCCCGCCTACCTTCTTCGAATACATCCCCGACAACGCCCTGCTGTTCGTCGACGAGAGCCACGTCACCATCGGCCAGATCAACGGCATGTTCCGCGGCGACTACAAGCGGAAGTCCACCCTCGCCGAATACGGCTTCCGCCTGCCCTCCTGCATCGACAACCGCCCCCTCAAGTTCGAGGAGTGGGACGCCATGCGCCCCCAGACGGTCCACGTCTCGGCCACCCCCGGCCCGTGGGAAATGGCCCAGACCGGCGGCGTCTTCACCGAACAGGTCATCCGTCCCACCGGCCTGATCGACCCCCCGGTCGAGATCCGCCCCGTCTCGGACCCCACCCGCAACCAGGTCGATGACGTCATCGATGAGGTCAAGGCCACCGCCCGCGCCGGCTATCGCTCGCTGGTCACCGTGCTCACCAAGAAGATGGCCGAGGACCTGACCGAATACATGCACGAACAGGGCGTCCGCGTCCGCTATATGCACTCCGACGTCGACACGCTTGAGCGGATCGAGATCCTGCGCGACCTCCGCCTCGGCAGCTTCGACGTGCTGATCGGCATCAACCTGCTGCGCGAGGGGCTCGACATCCCCGAATGCGGCCTGGTCGCCATCCTCGACGCCGACAAGGAAGGCTTCCTGCGCTCCGAGACCTCGCTGATCCAGACGATCGGTAGAGCCGCCCGTAACGTCGACGGCCGCGTCATCCTCTATGCCGACAAGACCACCGGCTCGATGGAGCGCGCCATCGCCGAGACCAACCGCCGCCGCGAGAAACAGGTCGCCTACAACACCGAACACGGCATCACGCCCGAGTCCGTCCGCCGCGACATCAAGGAGATCCTCGCCAGCCCCTATGAGAGCCGCGCGATGGACCGCCTGACCGCCCCCGGCCTCAAGGAAGAGGCCAAACCCTTCACCGGCTCCAACTTCCAGGCCGCCCTCAAGGACATGGAGTCAAAGATGCGCGAGGCCGCCGCCAACCTCGAGTTCGAGGAGGCCGCCCGCCTGCGCGACGAGATCAAGAAGATGAAGGCCCTCGACCTGGAGTTCGCCAACGAAATGCTGACCGGCGCGGGCGAAGAGGTCGACAAGTCCGCCCCCAAACGCTGGCGGGCCGAGGCGGCGGCGGAGAAGGCGGAGGCGTTCCGGAAGGGGCGGGGGTAGGGAGCGCGTGTCTTCTTGCCGCGTTCAAGATCGGTTAATGCAGGTTTACCCACGCTAGCAATTCGTGTGATAGCTTTTACCAAAGGGAGATATGATGATGGCCACTGCCGCAGCGACATTTGACAAACGCGCCGAAGCTGCGAATGCCACCGTCGCCGAAAAGCTCCGATCACTCCAGCAGCGCGGCACGGTGTATAAGCCTACTCCCACCCCTAATAGGGCTACGAAGCTCACTACGAAGAAGTAGATGCTATATCCGGCGAAGTCGTTCGCTAGGCGCTCAGGCGCTTCGGGCACCGACCTCGCTGGTCCGCGATCCTACCGGTCACACTTCGACCGCGACTACGCTCGCATTCTACACAGCCCGGCGTTCCGTCGCCTCGCGGGTAAGACCCAACTCTTTCCCTCCCATGAGAACGATTTCTTTCGAAATCGGCTCACGCACTCCCTTGAGGTTGCCCAGGTCGCAAGAACTGTCGCGAGCCGACTGAACCGCGTAGTTCCGGAATATAGGAAGCATGCGATTGACCCGCGGCTTTGCGAACTAGCGGCATTGGCTCACGACATTGGCCACCCTCCATTCGGGCACAACGGTGAGGAATCGCTGCATTCTTTGATGAATGGCAAGGGCGGTTTCGAAGGCAATGCGCAAACTCTCCGCATTGTGGGGCGCCTAGAAAAGAAAGAATTTTCGGGCGTCGATGAAAAGGGCCTCCTTCAGATCCAGAACGGGAGGGCATCAGACAGGAGAATGGGGCTGGATTTGTGCGCGAGATCCCTCGCCGCTGTCCTCAAGTATGACGCCATGATCTCACCACAGGAGAGCCCAAATCCGAGCGTCCAAAAAGGATTCTACTACGACGATTGTGATCTGGTAGATTTCCTCAAAGAAAATGTAGGAGACTCTGATAGCGGTGCATTCAAAACTATAGAATGTTCTATCATGGATATATCCGACGACATCGCCTATTCTACTTACGACTTAGAAGACGCCTTTAAGGGTGGCTTCCTGAATCCGCTTAGGATGATGGCGGCTGATACAGATTTCAAGAATGATGTTGCCAAGACAGTTCGTCAACGATCAGCAAGATACTATCCAGAATTAAAGAAGCGTTGGGAGAGTTTTTCGGCTTCCGACGTCGATGCAATTTTGATGGATGTGTTTGACCGTGTGTTCGAAGTTCCGGTTCCAAATGAGGCCGATTTCGATGCGCTTGGATTTGAATCTCAAGTTGCCTACGTATCGACTTTTGCTCACAAGGAATCTCGCCTATGGGCAGACAATGGATACTTCCGAGTAGCCTTAACAAGTAAGCTGATTGCAAGATTTGTGGAGGGTGTAAAAATTCACAAAAATGGTGACAATCCAATATTCTGGAATGCTCGCCTCAATTTTGATGATTTTCTCTGCGTTGAAACTTTAAAGACTTACGCATTCAAATCTCTGATTATGTCATCCTTTTTACGAGTATCTGAATATCGAGGCCACGACATCATCGCTGAAATATTCGGCGCTCTTTCCGATGAAAACGGAACGCTAATGATGCCTACGGATTGCCGATCACTATGCGAAAGCGTCGGAGATTCTCCTATCCGAAACCGCGTAATTTGCGATTTTATTGCCTCGATGACTGATCGCTATGCGGTGGAATTCTACAATCGCATAAATGGTTCGAATGCACCCTCCATTTTTAAACCTCACTAAGTGACGCCTATTCGCCGGGCCGGAACGGGGACACACACTCTTTATCCTCGGCCCGCGCGGTAAGGGCTGACTAACCCTTCCCCGGCCATGGTCAGACCATGGCCGAAGACGATCCCCCTTGGAACCCATCCTTCGGCTTTGCCGAGGAACAGGCCGTCTTTAGGGGGCCGACCCAGAACATACGCGCGCAGAGCGAGGGCTGGGTCGCGGCGCACATGTTTTGCCCGGCGTGTGGCGCGGCGCGGCTGTGTCCATTGCCGAACAACTCGCCCGTCGGGGATTTCGTCTGTGAGGACTGCGCCGAGGAATTCGAGCTGAAGGCCAAGGGCGGGCGCCTGGGGCCGAAGATTCTGGACGGCGCTTATGGCGCCATGATGCTGCGGCTGTCGGCGCGCAATAATCCCAGCCTGTTCGCCATGAGCTATGACAAGGCGGAATCACGGGTCACGGACCTGATAGTCGTGCCCAAGCATTTCTTCACGCCCGAGATCATCGAGAAGAAGAACCCGACCCTGCCAAAGGGCCGCAGCAATCCGTGGATCGGGTGTCACATCCTGATCGGTCAGGTGCCGGTGTCGGGGCGCATCCCGCTGGTCACCGGCGGCGCGCCTGTGCCCAAGGGCGAGGTGCTGTCGCGCTGGCAGTCGACCCTGTTCCTGAAGGACACCAGCCTGAAGGCGCGCGGCTGGCTGCTGGCCGTGATGACGGCGGTCGAGGCGGTCGGGAAGGCCGAGTTCACGATCGACGAGGTCTATGCCCACGAGGCGACCCTGTCGGCCCTCTATCCCGACAACAACAATGTCCGGCCCAAGATCAGGCAGCAACTGCAGGTGCTGCGCGACCGGGGCTGGCTGGAGTTTACCGAACGTCGCGGGACGTACAGGCGGGCGACCAGTTGAAAGACGCGCGGGGACCCCGCACCGCCCCCTTTGTGTCCTCAGTGTCCCTCTTTGTGTCCTTTGTGATGAACCCAACTCCACCCCCTCCACTCCGGCCCGCCGCCTGCCCGCTCCGATACTCGGGCCAAGCCCGAGTATGACGGGTTGAAGGGCCCAACCATGCGCCCTGCCCCCCATTTCCCCTGCCCTTTCAACGGCCCTCGCGTTTCTCGCACCGTTTTGCCCGCCCTGGCTCCGGCCCGTGCCATCCTCCCCCTGTCCCGTCGCGGGGGAGGGCGCTCGGCCGGCGTTCGATGCGGCGGCGGGAGCGGATGGAGCGGGGTTGGCCTTATCCTTGGCCTATCGCTCGCAACGCGGTTGCTCGCTGCTTGAGGCCGATTGGCCCTGCGCGACGGGCGAACGGCAGCGCGGCGATCAGGTCGTGGATGGGTCAAGCCGACGCCACCCCACCTCCGGGTGCGGGTGTCGTCGAAGGGTCGGGGGGGATACCCGGCCGGTCCAGGGAAGGCGCCGCCGGCGCCTCCTGCCCGCCGGGGGCGCTGCGGTAAGGCCCGAACACGGCCACCCGACGCAAGCTCCCGGAAAACCGTCTGCGCGGGGCGTCAGTCTTCGTCGAAACGGTATTCCATAGACACTCCGGGCGAAGGCCCGGCGTCCCGCCGCCCTCCCCACCGCTGCCGGAACCGGCAGGGGATTAGAAGCAATTCTCCTTCTCCCCTCGGGGGAGAAGGTGGCGGGCGGAGCCCGACGGATGAGGGGGCCGTCGGCTTCCGAACCAGCCCGTCCAGATTACGCCCCCCAGTTCCCCGGCGATCGACGGACGCGTGTCGACCGCCCCCCTCATCCGGACCGCTTCGCGGCCCACCTTCTCCCCCAAGGAGAGAAGGGCAAATGAAAAGGACCCCGCCCATGCCGCATCCCCGCCCTGCCCGCCCGGCCCCCGACCCGGAAGACGAGTGCTCGCCCGAGGAGGAGGCCGCCCTGCGCGCCGAGTTGCAGAGCCGGCTGGATCATTTGCGGTGGGCCCATGGCTGTCCGCTCACGGACGCGCCTGAGCCGGGGCTGGAGTTGGGGCGGGAGGCAGGGCCGGACTCGGGGCCGGCCGGGGGCGGCTGGAGCGGGTGAAGGGAATCGAACCCTCGTCGTCAGCTTGGGAAGCGGCGATAACATGAGCCAGATCAACAGCTTTGGCGAAAAAGGGCGCTATCGCCGCTTCAACACATTCAAGGGTTTACCGACCGCCGGAAAAATTGAGCGCCCGAGCTCAGGCCGCCGCCCCCTCACAACAACCGCGCCTGCCCCGCCGCAGGCGCCAGATCCACACCCTTCCCGATCAGCAGCTCGGCCGCCGCCTGGGCCTTGTCGCCGCCGGCGATGGAATAGGTCGTGGTCACGGCCTCCATGTCGGCCCAGGCGAACAGCTCGCGGATCTCCGGCCGGTCATTGATCGAGAAGAGGAACCGGCTGCGCCCCTCCCTCAGCCGATCCGCCAAGGCGGCAAAGTCCGCGCGGCCGAACACGCCGGGTCCATAGTCATCCTCGCTGCCCCAATAGGGCGGATCCAGATACAGCAGAGTCGTATCGCGGTCGTACCGGTCGATCAGATCCCGCCAGTCCAGGTTCTCGATGATGACCCCGGCCAGCCGCTCGTGCAGCCGCATCAGGCGTGGCCGGATCCGCTTCAGGTCAAAGTCATGGCCACCCCGGGTGTCGATGCCGAAGCTGCGGCCCGTGACCTTCCCCCCATACGCCAGGGTCTGCAGGTACAGGAACCGGGCGGCCCGTTCGATGTCCAGCATCTGGGCCGGATCCAGCCCCTTCATCCGATCGAACTCGGCGCGCATGGCCGGTCGCCAGCGCAGTTCGGCCAGCAGGGCCTCCGGGAACCGCTGCAGCACGCGAAACAGCGTCACCACATCGCCCGAGACGTCGTTGATGACCTCGACGTTCGGCCGCAGCGTGCGGCGCAGGAACACACCGCCGGCGCCCACGAACGGCTCGACATAGGCCGCATGGGGCGTGGCCGCCAGAATGGCACAGATGCGCCGCGCCAGATGGCGCTTGCCGCCGATCCAGGCGGCCGGGGGATCACAGGGCGCCACCGCCACCTGATCCGGAATGAGAACATTTGCAGAACTTTTCATTGCACGCGGGCCTTTCGCACGGTTAGAACTCCGCCCTCGCGCGAGCGGGGCGGCGACCGGCCGGGCGGCCGATCGGTCTGTCGTGCGGGCGGCAACCCGCAGGTGAGCCGCGCGCCAACGCGGCCACCCCGCCACGATCGGCGAGGCAATGGGAGATGAGAGGGAGGTCAGAATGTCTGCATCCGAACCCCGGCCGACCGATCCGGTCGACGAGCTGACCGACGAACTCGGTTCGCTTTGCCGGCGCCTGGGCCTGCCGGCAGAGGGCACCCGCGCAGAGATCCGCGCGGCCCTGGACCTGCTGGCGGCGCTGGATCCCGATTACGTCACGCGCCTGGCTGCCGGCATCGACCTGCGCCGAGTCGGCGCCCGCCCGATCGGTACGGCCTGACCGACATGAAAACCGTCTGGGACCTTCTGCAGGGCCAGGCACGCATCGGCTGGACCTGCGACGTCGAGCTCGCTCATCACGGCGACGTCGACCTGAATCGCATCCTCGAGGCCAAGGGCTGCGACTTCACCCTGGCCAACCGCAAGCCGCGCTGCCCCGCGCCGAACTGCCCTGGCCGCGTGACCTTCACGGACCGCTCCGGAAGCTGGCCCAAGCCCCTCGACACCATCGGCGATCGTGACCCCGCCTGGTGGCACTACACCGAACGCCGCCGCGCCGAGCTGACGGCTCTCGGCTGGCGCATGGTCATGGGAAAGTGGGTGGCGCCGGTCGAGGGGCCGCAGTAGCGTCGCCCCATGTGCAACCTCTACAGCCTCCGGAAAGGCCCGGCCGCAATCCTCGACCTCGCGCGGGCGATGGAGAACCAGGCCGGCAACCTCGAGGGCGGATCCGTCTATCCCGACTATCCCGCCCCGATCGTGCGCCAGGACGCCACGAACGGCGTTCGTGTTCTGGCGACGGCGCGCTGGGGCCTGCCCTCCCCCGCCTTCGCCCTCGAGGGCAAGAAGACGGACAAGGGCGTCACCAATGTCCGGAACACGTCCAGCCCGCACTGGCGGCGCTGGCTGAAGCCCGAGAACCGCTGCCTCGTCCCCTTCACCGCCTTCAGCGAGCCCGGCCGGAACGCCGAGGGCAAATACGAGCCTGTCTGGTTCCGGCTGGCGGGCGACGATCCCGAGCCCCTAGCCTTCTTCGCCGGCATCTGGGTCCCGCAATGGACCAGCACCCGCAAGCTGAAGGAGGGCGAGGTTACGGCTGACCTCTATGCCTTCCTGACCACGACCCCGAACGCCGAGGTCGGCGCCGTCCACCCCAAGGCCATGCCCGTCATCCTGACCGAGGCCGAGGAGCTCGAGACCTGGCTCACCGCGCCGTGGGACATCGCCAAGGAACTGCAGCGGCCGCTGGCGGATGGGGTGCTGCAGCAGCCGTGAAGCTCCTGACGGGTTTTGGTTGATATTCTGAAGCTGAATCGCGTTATTCGGGCCTTATGCGGCGCGTGTCCCCCGAAAAGAAAATTCGCGAGGTAAGGCTCATGCGCGAGCGCACCATGCGCCGAGCTCGCCGCAGAGAGGACGCCGGGGCGCGCCGAAGACGTCTTCTAGCTCTCATCGAGAAAAATCGACACGCCATACCTGCGTCAGCGCCGAAACGTCTCCGGATTCCCCTGAGCGTACCGAAGAATCTCTCTCTCAGGGAAAACTACCATGAAACGATGAAATTCATCGGAGCCATCCGTCGATATGCGCTCGAGGACTACCAGCCTATTGATCTATTTTTCCATGACGTTGAGGCAATCGAGGCTGGCGCACTCGTCGTCTTAACTGCTGAGATCCATCGGTGCCGAAATCTCCGAAAAGTCCACGGGCGGCCGGCAGTCAGCGGGTATTACCCCAGCAGCCCCGATATTTATCGTCAGCTCCAAGAAGCTGGATTTTTCCGCCTGCTCGAGATCCGAGACCAGCTGCCGCCGGCGGGCGCGCCAGATCCTTCGAAGACAAAGGTCGTTCTTCCATTTTTGACCGACGCGATGGTGACCGCTGACCGTTCGGCCGACTTCGTAGACCGGCTGGCGGGCATTATTCATGACACCGTCCCCATGGACGAAACGAGCAAGCGGTACCTCCAAGGTGCAATCGTTGAGGCGATGAAGAATGCCAGGGAGCATGCCTACAAACTCAAGCCCCAGCACCAGTCGTTGGGGCATCGCTGGTGGCTGTCGGCGGCATTTGACGTTTCAACGCAGGAAGTTTCTATCCTGCTCTTCGACCAAGGTGTCGGGATACCTGCCACTCTTGAGCCTGCGTTGTTGGTTAAGGCTGAGTCTCTCGCCAAGGCTGAGGGCCTCCACCCGCGCGACAGCCTTCTCATCGAAGTCGCGACCCGTTCAGGGGAATCCTCGACACGCCAGAAGGGACGCGGAAAGGGTTTCGCAACGATGCGGAAGTTCGTTGATTTCTGTGATGATGGAGAGCTAATTGTTTACAGCAGCCAAGGTAACTACCTATATGCACGCGGTCGAACCCAACGGGCCGACCGCGCGTTGCCCCTCGGTGGAACATTGATACAATGGCGCTTCAGACATTCGAAACCGGTGACGGTCGACTCGTGAAACACAGAATTTCCGTGGCTCGCGACTTCTCCAAGACCCCGGGTCCCCGCTTCATTAAGCAAGGGAGCTGGAGTGGAGAGAAATTCCGCCAACTGCTTGAGAAGCAACTGAAGACGCACCACTCGCTAATTGTCGACCTGGACGGAACTCGCGGCTATGGATCGTCCTTCTTGGACGAGGCCTTTGGCGGGTTGATCCGAGAGTGCGTGTTGACCAAGCGCGAATTCGACGAGCGGATCAAGATCCTCTCAGACGAGGACCCCACTTATCTGGCTGAAGCGATGGAGTCGGTGCGGCTGGCCCAGCCGAAGCAGTAGCCGACATTAGATGGAGACGGGGGCCCATCAAGCTTCGCGCTTAACTCCGGACAGCATCAGCCGTGCGCCGCGGGATGAGACGGGGGCACGGGAGGGTAAGTCACTTAAGGTGCAGGTCCAGGGCGCTGGTGAGGGGGTCGTCCTAGTTTGTCCTTCAGCTCCTCAAGGAGCGAGCGCCTATTGGGTGGCGTTGCCGGGTATTGTTACGGCCCTACTCGGCTTCTTCATCATTCATGTGCTGTCCGTCCGGCGTCAGCGACGAGACGAGCAGTTCAAGATGGTACAGGCTACTCAAGCCTTGATCATCGCCGCTGCGACCGAAGCCGAAGAGGCGTGGCAAGTTCGACGGGGGAGGGAGGCAATTGGCCCCCTCTTGATCCAGAGAGTCGCTCGGATCGGTCGAGCGATCCAACAGCTTCGAAAACGCGACCCGAAGCTAGATGTCGATGCTTGCATGACGGCCTTCCGCCAAGCTGTCACGCTCGATTACGAGAGTGGCAGCCCCTCTCCTAGCAGACGCGCTGAGATCGCTATCACTGCCGCCGCTCTTGAGGAACGTGTCATGTCCTGTTTTCTCAAGCGCTTCGGCTGAGCCTGAAGTCTTCCGCCGACCACAATCAGCTTTGACGGACCGGTGCCAAGCGCCCTCGCACCCTTTCCCAAGCGCACGCCGTCCATTGCGCCCCAGATCGGCCGATGTAATCTGATCCTCTCGACGGGAGGGCTCCATGAATTTTGACCCAATCACCGCGTTGAACATCCTGATCGCGGGTGCCTTGGGCGGCGCGGTTTCGTGGGCCATCACCGCCTATTACGCCTACAAGAGTACAAAGGAGCTCGAGAGCCTGCGGCTGGCGGTGATCGACGGGAAAGCCACGATCACAGACGAAAGCGGCAAGGAAGTCCCGCTCAAGAACTTGAGCGCGGTTTCAGGGGCGGCCATGGCCCTGTTGCTCTCCAGCGTCTTTCTCTCGACCATAGGTCGCGATGATCCCCCGGCCGACCCGGACACGGATACGCCGCCTACCGCCTGACCTTCGCCGCCTCCGCCGCCCACCGGGCATTGGCCAGCTGCTGCTCGAGCACTGTGTCGACGGCCAGCCGGCGGCGACTGTCGCACTCAGCGATCTGCAGGCCGCGGATCTCGTACCCCGCCTCGAAATCAGCCTGGGTTGGATTCTCGGGCAGCCGGTACACCGGACAGAGCTGCGTCGCCGCCTGGGGCAGCGGCACCGTCGGCGGGGTCGGCGGCGCAGGCGGGGGCGTAAAGGTCACACAGCCGCTCGTGGCCAGCGCGCAGACGCTCAGCCTGATCAGGGTCAAGAGGGGTATCCGCATCGGGAGGGCTCCGGGCTTCCTCGACCGCCGTCGCGGCCGCTTCGCGCAGGGTGATGACCTCGCGCGTATGGGTTTCGATCCGCTCGACCTGGCGCACGGCGGCCTCGGCCGTCAGCTGGTCGGCGATGGCATTCATCTCGGCGTCGATCCGGGCGGCCTCTGACCGCGCCAGCCTGCTTTCATCCGACCAGGGCCACCACGCCGTCAGCTGGTCCAGCCTGTCCATGACCAGCCAGCCGGCCAGCAGCACCGCCAGCGCAGCAACGGCCACCTTGGCCCAGCCGGGGATCCACGCGCGGCCGGGGAAGATCTGCAGGCCACTCACCCGGCAATCCCCGGCGTGTACCGCGTGCGGCCGCCCACGCGGCGCGCCGTCAGGGCCTGCCGCCGATCGCCGGGGCCAAAGCCGATATGGACCCACTCACCGAACTCTTCGATCACCTGGTCATAGGCCGACAGATGCTTGGCCAGATGGGCGGCGACCTTGGCCGAAGGACCGAACCCGGGGCAGATAAAGTCGACGGCGTGGCCGGTCATATGGGCCGACGTGCGCGATCCCTTCACTGCCTTGTTGACCTCCGGGCTGCGATAGCCGGAAAGCACGATGATCGGCTTGTTGCCCAGCAGGGCTCGGACCGTCTCCATCCGCGCGGCCGTGGCCGTCAGGGTGGCCAGAGCGGCCCCTGTGGGCACGTTCGACAGGCCCAGCCGAGCGCCCGTGGCGCTGACGGTCAATTCTTCCAGGGTGAAGTGCGGCGACAGCTTCGTCGTCATCGGGTTCTCCTTCGTTTCTAGAGTTTGGTGAATGGACGTCGAGCTCGGGTTCGACGCCCTCAGCCCCCTGCACCGAGTGTGGTCGGCTCTGCTGTCGGTCCCGCCGTTGAGGCTCTCGACCGCAACTTCCCTGAATGTCGCGACCCGAAGAGCCGATTCGATCCGGCCAAGGCAATGCGGTATAGTGGAGGTGGAGGTCACCGATGACTTGGCGGGACTGGCGCGAAAACCTGACGTTCGTGATCTTCGTGGTCGTGGCCGGCGTCACCCTTGAGCCCGCGGTCAAGGCACTGCTTCATGGCCGCAATGCGCCGCCGGTGTTCGGCGCTCACCTTTGGGGTGGTTCAACGACCAACGATGGCGGGTACACAATCAACGACAGCGCCGTGGTCACCAAATCTAGTGGCGGAACCGACGTTAGCGGCGGAGGGGCGGATACCGGCCACGGGGGCACTGATCTGAGCGGGCAAGCAGATGTCTCCGAAGGCACCGGATGGGGCGGCGCTTACGAAGGAACCGGATGGGGCGGCAACGACGAGGGAACCGGACGGGGCGGTTCTGAGTGAGCCTGACGGTTGGCAGTCAATCCTGGCTGCCCGCCTGATCCTCAGCGGGCCGACTTCCGCGCCCGCGCCTTGGCCTCGGCCATCGGGATCACAACCGGCCCCAGCCGCCCGTCCTCTTGCCCGTCCAGCCGGTCGATGGCCCGCACCAGCGATGCCCCGTGCGTGGCCCACAGATTGATCAGGATCCCGGCGAGGAACACCAGATCGCCCAGCCCCGGCTCATGGCCCAGGAACCGCGCAGGGCCGCTCCACGCAAGCCCCGCGGCCATGGCACACAGGCCGACCCGCTGGCCCAGCGACAACCGGGCACCCCAGCCCAGCATCAACAGCACCACCCCCATGACGATCAGGCCCCCGATCAGGGCCGCGACGATAGACACCATCATTTGCCTTCTCCTTCAGGGCCGGCACCGCCGGTGATGATCACGCCGCCGACCTGGACCCGCACCAGCTTCAGCGGGTCGGCGCTGTACTTCTTGGCCGCCTGCGCCAGGCCCGACAGCACGATCATGCCGAAGGCCCCACAGGCGAAGCCGATGATCGTCACCGCCGACCGGGGCAGCTCACCCCCCGGCCAGAACAATCCCGCGACGTCGCACAGGAACGGCGCGATCCACAGCGCGGCCGCCAGCCCGGCGCCGGCCGAGACCAGCTTGCCCCGGATCGTCAGCCGCTCGCCGAACGCCATCGACAGCACCGCCCCGCCGAACACGGGGGCATAGGGCGCAAAGTGACGGATCAGATCGGCGAGGCCTCCGCCGGGCGTGGGTGTCTCGGCCATAGGGCCCTCCGCTTGTCAGATATTCAGTCAAGGCCCAGGACCGCGCGGCCGGTGGCCTCGTCCGGGAACTTCAGCGCGACGGTGTCAGCCGCACGCCGGGAAAAGACGTGGTGGCGCGACGACGGCATTACGACATAGGGCTCGAGGTCCGGTCGTTCCGCTAACCCTTCGGCGTAGATGTCGACATGCCAGCCCTCGTGGATAAGGGGCGGACCGATGATATTGCCGTCTTCATCCCGGGGGCCGACCTCGGCGATGGTGCCAATGATGTGGTGCTCGATCATGCGCCTACGCCGCCTCGCCCAGAAGGCCGGCATCATTCAGCCCGGCCGGAATGATCGCCAGCTCACGGATTACGCCGTGCAGATGGGTCGTGTTGTTCAGGGCCGCGCCGAGGGTCACCCGCGTCATGCCGGCGGGCGTGTCTCCGTCGACGTCGGCTGCGCTCAGTGCCCCGGCATAGCCCGCCATGCGGAAATCATCGTCCTTGATGCGGGCGGCGGCCCTTACCGTCGCACCGATCCGGCCGAGCCAGCCCACAAAGACGTCGGCCTGTGTCGCCGAGTCCTTGAGGACGCTGGTGCGCAGCCTCGGTGTTGCCGTGTCGAGATACAGATAACTCCGGTTGGCGTTGGCTGTCCCGATGTCGAGGATGAAGCGGTTGCCCAGCGACACATCCGTCGCCTGGCCCGCGACCACAAAATCGGCCAGCAGGGTCATAGCCCCGCCCAGATCCACGCCATCGATCCGCAACTGATCGGCGGCACGCGTCGCCGTCGATCCTGCCGTGATGATCGGGCTGGTCGCAAAGCCGCCCAGCTCATGCTGAATGTTGCCGACGTCGACCGCATCGCCCGACGTGGCCAGACGCAGCATGATCACCGGGTTATCCATCGTCGCGGATGGAATTCTCAGATGCTGCCAAGCCGAGGTCAGGACCAGCTCAGTCTCGGCAATTTCATAAGCCTCCACATTGTCGATGCTTATCGATCCAGACGCGCCCTGACCTCGAATGGCGAGGCCAAGGTTGCTCACATCGGCCATGCCATAGGCGACGTAGGTGCCGAGGGTCGCCGCGACCCCAAGGCTCGGCGAGTTGCCGACGTAGGGCGAAACACTGGCTCCGCCGCTCACGGCCACCACGTCGAACTTGATCATGTAGAGCTTCCCAGTCGGCAGGGAGCCCACGAGTTGACTGAGATACCCGGCTTCGCCATTGGCGGGCGTGAACGTCGCAACCCCTCCCGAGATGGCCCAGCCGGTCGTTCCCTTGGTCCACACCGTGTCGCTGGCGAACCCGCCGTTAGCGATGAGGTTCGTCCCGGTCGCGCGCGCGCCCATGGAAAGGGCAACCTTGCCGGTCCCGGTGCGGCGTTTGATGATGATAGACGTCGTTCGCAGCGCAGAGGAGGAGACCAGGTCCTGCCGGAAGGTGGCATTGGTGCCCGTCGCCGTCAGTATGCTGGCTCCGTTCGCCGCACCGTCGAACCCGGCCGCCGTCTTGCTGGCCGTGCCGCGCAGCTTCGACCATGCGGCATTCGCCATATCGTTGCTGTAGGTCAGCAGATTGGTCGCAGCGGCCTCGACCATCAGCCCCCAGGTCAGCCGCGGGACGTTGACGCCGAACCACGTCCAGGATCCGTCTGCGTTCGGCCCATAGCCGCCGGTGGAACGCACGCAGGTGAAACCCGCGAGATCTGCGATGGAGCTCTCAACCTCAAGGCCATTGCGGAAATAGCCTTCGGCAAACTTGAGATGGATGCCCCGCCGCGTATGCGCGGCGGCCTGCGCGATCGTCAGGGGCAGGTCACCGAACCCCTCCATGATTTGCAGGGCCACAGTGGCCGTATCGGTCCCCGTCGGGCCCTGCGGTCCCGTCGCACCTTGCGGGCCCGTTTCCCCCTGCGGCCCCTGCGGCCCGGTCGGCCCCGTCGGGCCCTGATCGATGAAGGCCACGCCCGTCGGCCAGCCCGTGACGGCATCCTTCGGCCCGTACCAGATGCGGTTGGTCAGATCGATCGCGGTCGAACCGGGCACCCCCAGAAAGTCCGACGGCGGTGCCGAGACCACGAACATACCGCGCACCCGGCCCAGCGTCGCCTTGACCGCCTCGAGCACGCCCGAGTTCAGGCTCAGCGCCTCAAAGATCTGCGCAAGGTCGCCGGTCGCGGCCTCGGGCTCGATCGTGCCGGCGATCAGCCCTTCCAGCAGGGTGATCTGCTCGGCCGCCAGGGTGTCGAACGGTTCGGCCATGGGCTCAGCCCTTCACCTTCAGCGCGGCATCCGCGTCGGCCTTCAGCGCGGCCAGCACCACGCCGACATTGCGGGCGGCACGAACGGCGTTCGTGACGTGCGGGCCCAGGGCCTGGCCGCGATCGGTCGCCTTGACGATCAGGCGCTGCGTCTCGACCTCCAGCCGGGCCGCCGCGTCGCCGAGGGCCGTGGCCTGTTCGATCAGGGCGCCGAGCGTGGCGGCATCGGCCTCGGCGGCCTCGGCGCGCAGCTCGGCCTGACGGGCCTTCAGCGTCTCGATGCGCGCGTCTCCGGTCTCAGTGGCATCGGCCATGAGCGGTCTCCTTTCTTGCTGTCAGATGAAGCCCGGTCAGACCAGGGCGACGGTTTTCAGATGTCGGACAGTGGCCGTCCGGTCCGTAAAGTCCCGGTGCGTGAATCCGGTATTGGTCGAGGCCCAGGCCAGCATCCGATAGGTGTGCGTGCCGGCAGCCGGCTGGTCCAGGAAGGTCGGCGACCAGAAGCCGTGCAGCTGGTCGCCATTGATCGCGGTGATCACCAGGTCGTTGCGCACCGGCCCGAACCCGACCCGGTCGAACCGGATATGAAGGGTGAAGTCGCCGGCGGACGGGTGCCAGAACTTGGCCATGAAGGCCATCTCGATCTGCAGCTGCTCGCCGTCGGTGTCCACGTCGAACGTCATCACCGTGACGGCCGTTGCGTCAGACGTCGCCCCCGCCGTCGTCACCGTTCCGGTGAACTCGAACGGGTCCAGCCCCTCGATGCTGTTCGGATTGATGTCAGCGGTGCCGATCGCATCCTTCAGCGACAGCAGGCCCAGATCGTCCCCGTTCGGCAGGCCGTCCAGCTTCAGGAAGGCCGTCATGTCCAGCGCCGCCAGATCCGCCGGGTTGACCTCGGCCCCTTCCTCAATCGTCGCCAGTTTCAGCTCCGCCACGCCGAAGTCGGTTTCCAGCGTGGCCAGACCGATCTCGACGGCATCGATGTCCGCGCCCAGCGCCGTCTCGGCCGCCGCCAGATCCCCGGCCAGGCCGGTAAGGTCAGCGTCCAGGGCCCCGATCTGGGTCGTGTGCCCCCCGACCGTCGTCGTCAGCCCGGCGATCGCCGACGTATTCCCGCCGACCGTGGATTCGAGCGCATCGATCTCGCCCCCCAGGGCCAGCTCGGCCGCCGCCAGATCGGACGTCAGGGTCGCCAGCTCCGTCGTATGCCCCCCGACGGTCAGCTCGACCGCATCGATCTCGCCCTGCAGCGTCGTTTCGGCCAGCGCCAGATCCGACGTCAGGCTGACCACATCGGCCGCGACCAGACCGATCTGGCCTTCCAGACCATCGACCGCGTCCGACAGCTCCAGCTGCACCACCAGCCCGCTGTCGGTGATGATGTCCGGCCGCAGGGGGCGGTTCACATCGCCGAAGTCGTCGAGGCCCAGCTCGGTCCGGGACGTCACATCGAACAGGTTGAGCGTGGATCCTTCCAGATCCAGCTCGGCCGCGCGCAGCAGGGCCCGGCGCGAGACCGGATTGACCTCGGCCAGCACGCCCACGAGCGCCCGGGTCAGAACCTCGTTCGCCTCGGCCTCGCCCTCGGCTTCCAGATCCGCATCGAACCGCGCGCGGGCTTCATCCAGCTGGTCCCACAGAACCCGCCGGCGGCCCGGCCCGGTCGGGGTCAGATCATCCGACACCCCCTGACCGACGCGCAACAGCACCCAGTTCGAGGGCACGACCTGCCGGTTCGTCCGCGTCACCGGCACCAGCCGCGCTTCCAGCCACGATCCCGACAGCACCCCCTGCGTCACCGGCAGGATGCCGGCATTGACCGCCTCGGTCGTCGTCGGGGCCACATCGGTCGCACCGCGCAGCCGCACCTCGGCCCGGATGGCGACGATCGCCGCATCAACCGGCACCGCCCAGCCGAAGCGCAGACCGGGCTGCACCGCCCCCGTCTCGCTGGCCGACAGTTGCATCGGCTGGACCGCGACCTCCGTCAGATAGACCGGGTCCGGCTGGGGCGTGGGCGTCAGCGGATCGGCGTCGTCGTCCAGCTCGTCGCCGTCGTCGAACACGTCGGCCGAGATCTCGCGCAGCACCAGATACTGCCGCCAGTTCGGTCCCAGCTCGGCTTCCTCGACCTGATAGGTGACGGTCGCCCCGCCGTGCCGGCGATCGCTCTGCCAATCGATCCAGTCGCCCTCTTCCAGCGCGGCGAAGCGCGGCGGCAGCACGATCGAGGCCCTCCGCTCCTTGCGTTCACGCCGGCGCCTGATCTCGGCGCACCGGTCCGCCTGGGCGCCCCAGGTGACCAGCGGCAGGGGCAGGGTCAGCTCGCGCGGACCGTCGTCCTCGCGGATGTCGTCCAGATCCCGGCGCACCGGCCCGGAATGGTCCTGCCAGCCCTGCTCCGGCTCCACATACCGGGGGATGACGGTGTTGTAGCGGCCGTTCGATCCATCGGGGCTGAAGGCGTTGAACACGACCTTTTCGCCGACCACCAGATCGCCGTCCGTGATCGTCATCACCGGGGCCTTGGCATGGCCCGGCTCGACCTCGATCCCGCCCTCGCGCTGCACCACCTGACCGGCCATGGCATCGGCCAGCCACTGGGCCACCACATCATGCCCGTCGGCGGTCGTGATCACCCCGGCCGCGCGATAACGGGGCGCGCCGCCGACCAGCTCATCGCACAGGGCGATCCACGGCAGCACCGCCTCGGGCGGCGCTTCCTCGGTCGTCAGGCCCCGCCCGAACAGCAGGTGCTCGGCCTGGCCGTGCCGGCCGGTGACATAGATCCCCCGGCGATAGTTGTACTCAATGACCGCGGCATTCTCGGTGAACTCATGCGTCGACGGATCGTCCCAGACGTGCGGGCTCGGCCCCGCATAGCCCAGGGCCGGATCCTTGGCCGGATTGTAGAACTTGGCGCCCTTGACCAGCCACCGGAACGCCGGATGCCCGGTCCAGGCCTCCTCATCGATCGTATAGGCCACCCAGACATGGGCCACGCCGATCAGCTTGTCGGCCGCTGTCCAGCCGCCCTCGCTGGCGAACCGGGCGGGCGGCACGCCGCCGGCCGCCGAGGCGTTGACGAACTCGATATCCAGCTTGCCGTTGAAGCCCAGCTGCACGCCCGAGAATCCGAACCCCTGATAGGCGTCGTCGACAAAGAAGCCTTCCAGCTGGGTGATCTCGTGATCGGCCAGGGCAATGACGCGAACGACCGTATCCGTGCCGTACTGGCCACCAAAGTTGAAGGGATCGACCAGAGATCCACCGGTGACCGCCCGCCCGACAACCAGCTCGCGCGGCACCTCGCCGACCGACAGGGTCGTCACCGTCGCCTGGCGGTCCTGGACCCCGTCACGGCCGCGCGACAGAGCCCGGCTGATGCGCGACATGCCCCAGCTGGCAAAGGAATAGATGGCGCTCCGCACGGCAAAGGCGGCGACCGCGCCGGCGACCGTGCCCGAAAGTCCCAGATAGGTGACCACAGCGGCACTGATCGGGTCCGCATGGGCCGGCGCGACCAAGGTCGCCCACAGCCAGACGGTCAGCGCGCCGATCAGCGCCAGACGCCCGATCATCGGCGCACCGTCCAGGCGCGGATCATGGCACTGCGCGGCAACCGCGCCAGCCCGACTCCCTCGGCCGGTCCGACCAGCGTCTGCCCTTCGACCAGGGCCAGGGCCTCCGCTCCCTTGGCGTCAATGAACAGGGCCACATCGGCCCGACGGGCCAGGGTCACCGAAACCGGATCCATGACGGTCGACACCGCCGCCGCCAGCCCCCCGGCGCGACGGATCACCCGCGCGGCCCCCCGCGCCGTCGACCACTGGCCGGCGAATGACGCCAGCGGCGCCACCCCGTGAAAGGCCAGCACCCCGCCGTCGGCGAATCGCGCGCAGTCCTGAACCCGACCCTCAGCCCCAAACCCGAACGCCCAGGACTCGCGCTGGGCCAGATAGGCGATGAAGGCGGCGGCCCCCACGGCCGGGGGCACGCGAACGGCGTTCGTCATCGTCCGCCTCCGAAGTCACCGGGGTCCAGCTGCGGATTGCCGCCGCGCAGCCGGTTGCTGTTGGTCTGGAACAGCCGGCCGGCCCGGGCCGGAACCTTGCCACCCCAATAGATGGTCTTTTCGCCGGCAAAGGCCGTGCGGCGCATCCCGCCGTCCGTCGGATCGATCAGCCGCTGATCGGCATCGCTGCGCATCCGCTCCGACCGGCGGCCCAGGCCGCGGGCCGCGCCCTCGACCGAGATCACCAGGGTCGAGGCCCCGCCGACTGTCTCATCCAGCGTGGCCAGGTCGATCCGGCCGCGCTGCCAGACGTTCTCGGCTAGCAGGATCGACCCGGAGGAATCAAAGATCAGCCGCCGGATCACCACGCCCTTGCCGCGCAGCGCTCTCAGGTCCAGCGCCGCCGCCACATCGGGATCGACCCCCGACAGCTTCAGCTCCGTCTTGTACTCAGCGGTCCCGATCGACCCGCGCGTCGAACTGACCATGCCGCGATCGCCGACCCCGACATAGGTTTCGCCCGCGATCACCAACGGACCGAACCCGCCCCAGAACAGGGCGGGCGGATCCAGTGCGATACGGACGGCGGCCGACACGACGGCGTCGCCGCGTTCCAGCGCGGCCAGGGCGTCAGGCGACAGGATCTTCATCTCAGGGCCTCAGGTCCTGAATGGCCTGAAACTCGCCGTCGACCTTCAGCGTCCGGTCCTTCGACCCCAGACGCCCTTCGGCGGTCACCCGCTTCATGACGCAGCACGGCTCGGCAAAATCCATCACCGCGCCAGACGGAACGAACGCCGGCAGGGGCGGCTCGATGCGCAGGGCGACGACCCCCGACCCATTGGCTGTGGCGGCATCGATCACGCGGGCCAACGCCCGGCGCGGCTCGCCCGACGTCGTCCAGCGCCACATCGCATAGTCGCCGACCGACAGCGCCAGCGCAGCGGGCAGGCCCGTCGGCGTCGCCGTATCGCGGGTGACATTGACCGACCAGCTGGTGGCCGTGCCGTCAAAGGCACCGCCCCCGGCCCGGGTCATCCCGCCAAAGCCGTTCGGATACTTGAGCGGCCAGGGCCGGGCCAGATCCCGCGCAAAGAACGGCAGCTGCGCGCCCCGGATGCGCGACACGAACGCCCGCCACTGTTCCGAGGCCTCCAGCGACATCTTCCGGCTCAGCGACCAGCGCCCGCGCCACAGCGGCGGACCGACCGCCACCCCGCCGACCCGGCCGTCGGCCGTGGGGCTCTGAAAGTCGACCCATTCCGGCTCGAAATACTCCGACGCCGCATAGGCCGGCATGACAGGATAAGTCATCGCACCTGCCCCCGGCTCAGCGCCTCATTGACCAGCCCCGGGATCACGGCGGGCAGCTCGGCCTGCATCTGGTCCAGGCGCCGCGACAGGGCATCGACCTCGCGCGGACCGGCGCCCGGGGCGTTCAGCGTCGTGTTCAGCTGGACAACGATCGGGGGCGCGCTCTTGCCGCCCGAGATGGCGGCCGTCCGCTGGGCCACATCCTTGGCCGACAGCACCGGAAGCGCTGCGGGGCCGTTGAACGCCCCGGCCCCGCCGCCGGCGCCGCTGCCCAGATTGTCCAGAAAGCCCTGGCTGACACCGGGGCTGAAACCGCCGACAAAGCCCAGCACCGTGCCCAGCCAGCCGCCGCCCCCGCCGCCGGACCGGCCCAGAAGGCGCGCCCAGTCGAACTCCATCAGCCCGTCAAACAGCTTCTCGAGGAAGCGGTCAGCGGCCCGTTCGAACTGGGCCGACAGCGCTTCACGCAGGCCCGAGCGGCGGATGTCACGGATGAAGTCCGCCATCCCGGCCTTGAAGGCCCCCTCGGTCTCGGCCGCCAGCTCCTCTGTGACCTCGCGGCGCGCGCGGCGCAGGGCTTCGGCGTCAGTGAGCTTCCCGGTCTTGTCCCGATCCATCATGTCCTCGGCCCGCTCCCGGATCCTCTGGTCCCTATCCAGACGGTCAAAGGTCGCCCGATCCCCGCGCAGGTCGGCCAGATAGATGGCCCGCTCGCGCGCGGCGGCCTCTGCGGCCCGCTCGGCCGCGACCGCTCGGGCGGCGATCAGCTCATTCTGGTCGGCAATGGCCAGCGACTTGGCCTTGTCCAAGTCGCGCTCGCGCTCCGCATACTCCATCGTCCGGCGGCGCAGCCATTCCTGCTCCTCGAGCAGGTGAACCAGCTCGCGATTGCCCTCGACCCTGGCCACCTCGATCGCGTGGCTGCGCTGGATGGTGTCGAACGCCCGGTCCTGCTCGACCGCCCGCGCGACATCGATCCGGGCCTGTTCGGCCAGGGCCGTCATATAGGCCTTGTTCTCCTCCACACCGTCGTCGATCAGCTCGCGCGAACGACGGGTGATGTCCTGCTGGCGTTCCAGGGCCTGGATGCGCTGCTGATCGGCGGCCGCCTGGGCCTCGATCATCTGCAGTTCCAGCTCGCGGTCCTCGGCGCGACGCCGGCGCTGTTCCGTCTCGCGCGCCTCGCGCTCTGCCTCGCGCTCGGCCGAACGGCTGGATCCACCCGAACGGCCACGATTGCGATCCTGACGGTCCTTCTCGAACTGTGCCTCCCGGTTGGCGGCCGCTTCTTCAGCCTCCTCCGGCGAAACACCGCGCGCCTCGATCTCAGCCGCCAGAGCATCCCGCTCAGCCTGAACACGGGCGGTGTCCGCCGCACCCGCACCGCGCGGACCGAGGCGTGCCCGACGGGCCAGATCCGCATCGTACTTCGCCAGCTTCTCGGTATCGGTGACGTACAGCCATTCTCCGAACTTGGTGATGGCATCACTGATGGTGCGACCCAGCCACTGCCAGGCGTCCGTCATCTCATTGACGTTATCGGCGTGGCCCTTAAGCGCGCCATCCATGCCTTCCAGCAGGATCTTCTGCGCGGCCAGCAGGTCGCCGGCCTTCACCAGACTGTCGATCGTGTCGAGGGTCTCCTGATCGAACAGCCCCATGGTCCGGGTCAGGTCGCGGGCGACCTTGTCGGGCTCGGCCATCGCCTTGGCCAGGTCCCGGGTCGCCTGTTCGGCATCGATCCCCATGACCGAGGCATAGTCCCGGCCCAGTGCGATCAGCTCGGGAATGATCTCGCCCGCGATCCGGCCCGTCGACACATAGGCCGCCGCCTGCTGCCGGGCCGACTTGATCGACACCTCGCCCTGTTCGGCACCTGCGCGCGCCAGATCGTCCAGTTGCTGGGCCGTCAGGCCCGAGGTCCGGCCGAGGCCCGTCACCGCCCTCTCGAGCGCCAGATTCTGTTGCTCGGCATCCCAGACCGCATAGGCCGACACCGCCGCGGCCGCCGCCATCGTGCCGAACGCGCCGCCCAGCAGGAACAGGGCCGCGCGCGCCTTGATGCCCGAGGTCGCCAGCGCATCCAGGATCTGCGGCCCCTGCTGAATGGCGATCATGGCCGGGTTCATGCCCATGGCCGCCGTGACCAGCACGTCCGCGCCCTGACGGGTCAGGTTCAACCGGCTGGCCATCTGGTTGCGCGTCAGGCCCGCCGTGTTCCGCTGAATGGCGATCGTGTTGGCGTCATAGTTGGCCTTCAGCCGGGCTTGCGCCGTCGACAGCTCCGTCGTGCTGATCAGGCCCTTCTGATGCCAGGCCGTCAGCTCGGCGACCTCCATCGTATAGCGATCCGTCGCGGCCCGCAGCGGGTCCAGCTCGGCCCGCAAGCGGGCCACGGCCTGCGCCTCCCGCTCGGTGCGCTCGATCGACTCCTGGAAGACGGCTGCGGAATCCCGGGCCGAGTTGCCGGTCGGATTGATGCCGAGGGCGCGGGCGAAGGTCTCCTGGCTGACCTGCGCCTGCTGGGCCGCGCGCTGCGCCTCCGCAGTCCGGCGCCACTGGGCCATCTGACGTTCGCCGGCGACCGTGGCCTTATCGCTGGCCTGGGCCACCGCATTGCCGGCTTGCACCCCGGCGGTCTCCACGGCCTTGAAGGCGCTGGCGACCTCGACCCCGCCATCGGGCTGCAGGCGATAGGCAATGGTCTTCACGACATCCGCCACGCTCGCCTCCCTCAGCCCATATGAATCAGTTGAAGCCCGCGCGCGGCGGCGCGGGCGGCAAAGACGTCCAGATCCAGCCGCTTCCGCATCTGGACCGCACGAACCAGTACGAAAGCCACGTAAGTGGTGCCGGAGGGGCCAACCAAGCGAGAGTATCGGCCCTTGCCCGTGTATCGCTTGATCGTCGGATATTTTCTGGACGCGCTGAGCGTCGCATTGCGAGCAACGAGAACCGCCCGGCCAGTCCGACCCTTGATAAACTGGAGCTTTATGCCCGTCCGACGCTCAAAGCCTGCGGGGGTTATCCTCTCTCGCGCGCCTCTCGTGCGGATCGAAGTGGAGGAGTCCAAGCCGGCCTTCAGCCCAAACTGACCAGCGATAGGAGTCGGAATCGCCAGCCACTTCCGGCCGCGTGCCCGGATCAAGGTGCCCTCGGCGGCCGACTGGATGATGTTCGCGGCCGTGCTCTTGACCGCGATCCAGCCCGAGGCGTCGACGCTGTCACCGTACCGGGGAAACACCTGCGACCGCCAGGCCTTCGGCAGGCGGTTCGACAGGCTGAAGGCCACCGCCGTCGCCTCGCGGATGTCGCCCTTGAGGGCCTCGGTCGCGCCGCGAACGCCGTTCGTGACGGCCCGTGCCAGATCCGCCTCGAGGCCCGCCGCCTGCCCTTCCAGATCGGTCGATCGAACCTTGTACACGGCTCAATCCCCCTCTTTCGTCAGGCTGTTGACCAGCAGGACTTCGGCATAAGGCAGAATCTCGGCCAGAAAGCCGGGGCCCTGGGTCAGCTGCCCCAGACCCAGCCCCTGTGCCACGGCCATCACCGCGCCGTGGTCCAGCGCATAGACCCCGTTGAAGCTGGTCCGCACCTGCCAGCGACAGGTGCGCAGGGCCTCCCAGCTCAGCCAGCCGACGTCGGATCGGGGCTGGTTCGCCTCAAGCGGACAGCCTTCGCAGGCCTTGCCGTTTTCTTCCCGGCACTCCCGGCAGTAGCTCTCGCCCTCGTCTTGCCAGCACCATTTGACGAGAGCGATGAGACGTTTTTTTCCGCTTCCCTCTCCAGGACCGGTTTGACGTACTTCTGGTGAAAGGCCTCATACGGCCCATGCTGTTTCAGCAGCTGGGCGATGCGATCGGGCGTCGGATCCAGAGGCTGGGCCTCCGCATCCCCGACACCCTCCCAGGCCTTGATCGAACGCTGGGCGAGGGCGATGGCAAAGGCCACCTGCCCTTCGGCCCAGGCATCGTCCGGCACATCGGCGGTGTCCGCACCCTCATCGACATCGGACCCGGCGGCCGCCCGCATCGCGCGCCAGGCGGCATCGCGGGCGATCATCCAGGCCACCGATCCCGGCGCCTCAACCAGCACCCTCAGGCCCGGCAACAGATCCAGCCAGTAGGGCTCCAGCCCCAGTCGAACGACGGTCTGCATCAGTAGGCCGAAACGTCGTTGATCAGGCGGGCGCGCATGGCGTGGCCCAGCGTCGGATCCTTCGAGGCCCGGGTGTCAAAGCTGGCCCGCAGCCCGCCGGGGCCTTCGACCGGCACCTTGACCAGCGGCAGGTGGATGCGCGGGAACAGGAAGTCGAGCGACTTGTTGGCGCCCAGATTCCAGCCGAACCGCACCGCCACCGTCTCGCGCGCGATCGCCTTGTCGAACAGGGCCCGGCTGTCGAAGCGAACCGTGGTGTTCAGCCCGATCACCCGCTTGGTGGGGTCGCCCCCGCCGATGCGCCCGTCGCTGCGGATACTGTCGTCGATGTCGTGGGCGTTGTTGTAGGTCAGGGCCGCCTGGGTCACCCGGCCCAGCGGCACACCGTCCGCCTCGATCGTGCCCGAGAACTGGCTGAAGCGCTCCAGCACCCAGTCGGCCAGCAGCGTGCCGACCACGGTCGCGCCGGCGCGGGTCTCGCCCTGGGCGACCACGCCGAACCGGGCATTCAGCTGGCCCGAGCGCTGCGCCTGGATGTTCAGCGTGTCGTACATCACCCCCCGGTTCATGCCGAACGACGGCACATCGGGATTGCCGACCTCGATCGCCGCATCCGGCAGGATCATGGCCCCCGAGGTAAACAGGTGCTGGAACGCGCCCGAGGCCGCGCCACCCGTCAGGGTCGCGCCCGACAGCGTGCAGTTCGGGTTCGGCGACGTGCCCTTGGCCAGGGTGTAGGCATTGCCGCCCGTCCCCTGGGTATCATGCACGATCGACAGGGTCAGGCCGTCCGGCTCGGCCCGATAGCTGGCAGGCGTCAGATTGGCGTCGGCGCTGCGGTTCAGGAAGACCGCCAGATTGGCGATCGTCTCGGCCAGGGTCGCGCCGATCTTGACCTGGTTGCCCGTCGGCGTGCCGGTGACCAAGGTCACCGCCGTCCCGTTCAGTGTGATGACCGAGCTGTTGGCCGGCTGCGCCGAAAACACGATGCTGCCGCTGGCCGGAATGCCCGCCGTGGTCACCGGCGCCCCCAGCAGGCCCTTCAGGTGAAAGCCGATGTGCCGCAGATCCACCGGCACCACCAGGTCGCCCCGGTTGTTCACGACGTCCTGACCCGGGGCCAGCGGATCACCGCCCTGGCCGATCAGATCGTCGTCCAGCAGCCCCTGTTCATCGCCAAGGCTGGCCGAGACGAACGGCAGCCGCCGATAGCCGTTGGCCGCCGGCACCGTGCCATAGCCAGCCGAGGAAAAGGCCGCCGCCAGAATGGCATTGGCACCGAGCGCGCGTCCCATGGGATGCTCCTGTCAGATGAAGCCGCTACAGCGGCGAGGGGGTGGAATATTCGACGATCAGCGCGGCCCCGGCCTCGATCCCGGCTTCTGCGGTCGCGCTCTCGAGGTCAGAGGTCAGGGGCGCCTCGGTCTCCAGCCAGCTGCACAGCCCGCCGAGGAAGCGGTCGGCCTCGACCATCGCCCGCACGGCCGCAAACTGCGCCTCGAGCGCCGCACGATCCGGCGCGGCAAAGATCAGCGGCACCCGGTGCTGATAGGTGTAGGACACGGGCGACAGGTCGACTTCCGCCTCGCCCGGTTCCCCGTCCATCATGATCAGATGACCGCCTGCCTCGATGCGGGTCGGAAACTCCCGATTGCGGCCGATGTCGGCCGTCGGCAGGGCAGCCCTCAGACCGGCCTCGATGGCATCCAGAACCTCATCGCGGCGGCTAGACATGGGGCACCACCTTGCAAAGCCAGACCCCCTTGCGGTCCAGCGTCGGCGTCTCGATCACGCGCAGCGACTCTCCCGAGGTCGTGCGGGTCAGGGTCTGCCCCGGAGACGGATCGGACACTTCGGACTGCCGGACCCGCACATAGCGGGCACGGACGACGGCCTGGCTTTCGCGCCAGGACGCCTCCTCGTCCTTTTCGGCGACCCGGATCCGGACAGGATCGTCGATCCCCGACCAGGTCGCGTCTTCGCCGAGGCGGCGGAAAACGGCATCTTGTTGCCGCGCCACGGCCTCGGCGAAGCTCATGACAGCGGGCCTAGATGACCGCGATCAGCTTGACGCTGCCGACGGCGGCTGCCGACAGCTTGGCCTCGATCGCCACACCGGCCTTGGTGTTGCTGGTCGAGGTCGTGGTGAAGACCTTGTTCGTATCGTCCCAGTACACCACGGCGCCGACAGCCCAGGCCTGACCGGTCGCGGCGGCATGCTCGAAACAGCCTTCGGTGTCGCCGTTGAAGGTCTCGCCCTCGGCCGCATCGGTCGAGGGAATGGCGATGATGGCGCCGATCTTGACGCCGGTACCGGCGGTCACGCCGCCCGCGGGGGCGACCAGGTCGAGGCCAATGCCCCGCTTGATGAAGTTACGCATTGTTCGCTTTCCTTGCGCTGGGTGAAGCCGGAGGATTGGCCGCCGGTGAAGACAGGCGACCCGGCGCGCACGGGCACGTCGGGTCGCCTGACATCATCGACAGGGGAAAAGGACCCGGGGCCGCTTGCGCGGCCCCGGGGAGGCGTGACGGGATCAACCGCCAGGAGGCATCGGACGGGCTATGACTGGCCCGGGTTGCGGTAGGCGCCGCGGAAGTCCGTGGCACCGAAGTAGAAGTCCAGCGTGACGCGCCAGGCCATGCCGTCGACGTTGAACTGTTCTTCCGACAGCACGCGCGGACCCGGCGAGTCCGACAGATAGCCGTAGGACCAGACCGGGGCCTCGTTCGGGTCGGCGTACAGCTCCCAGGCATTGCCGGCGACAGCGCCTTCGGCCACCACCTGCAGGGTGCCGGCGAACGGGTTGACCTCGCCCAGCACGACCGGCTGGATCGAGGCCGTCACCTGCTGGGCCGTGGTCAGCTGGTCGGCGCCGACCAGCAGCACCCTCGGCATCAGGTTCAGGACGTTTCCGTCCAGATCCTGCTGCTTCATCATGGCGGCCCGGCCCGTTCCCAGGGTCGCCACGCTGATCGCACCGCCCGAGCCGGCCAGGTTGCCGTGGGCCGCGTTGAACAGATTGACATTGTCCGACAGCTTCGGACCGTTGCCGCTGTTCTGCGCCTTGACCGCATAGGCCGTGGCATTCTCGAACCGGCGGATCATGCCGCCGATCGAGCCGAACACATCATCGAACGCCCCGAGGTCGTCGTTGACGATGGCCTGCCGGGACAGGCGCAGGATCCGACCGAACGATCCCAGGGTCACCGACTCGCGGCCCTCATTGATCGTTCCGGACTTGATCTCACCGTCCTCGGCATAGGCCTGCAGCGTCGGGAAGTCGCCGATGCGCAGCAGCTTGGTCGACTTGAAGTCGGTCAGGTCACGGCGACGGGCGATGGCCTGATAGGTCGGCTGGGCTGCGTTGTAGCGAGCCAGCAGGATCCTGTTACCCGCCGCCTCAAGGATAAGCGGGAAGTCCGACGTGGTGTGCGCGGCCCGCAGGATGGTCAGCGGATCACGCTCGCGCGGGTTCAGACCGGCGGTCCGGGCAACAGCCAGTTCCAGCAGGCGCATCCCCATGAACTGGCGGGCCTGTTCCGTCGGCTCCGAGCGAAGCGTACGGGCGACCAGTGCGTCGACCACAGCCGAACGAGTGGCCTCGGGCGAGTCAGAGGGCACGCCCGCACGGCCGGCGCCGCCGGCGGCCGGGGCCTGCGGCGCGCCGCCCGTGGCCGCACGCTGCAGCTCACCGGCTTCGCGCAGCAGGGCGGCCCGGGCCGTCTCGACCGAGATCTCGCCGCGCTCATTCTGGGCCACCAGCTCTGCGGCGCGGGTGCCGAGGCCAAAGGCCGCTCCATCGGCCGAAAAGGCCAGCGCTTCGACCGCGCTGAACCGGGTCACGCCACTGGCCGGGGCCGGGGCCGGACTGGCCGCCGGGGCGGGCGCGCCACGAACGGCGTTCGTGGGCTCGGGGGCCGGCTGTTGAGCCGGGGCCGGATCAGCCGCGCGCTCGGCGGCAGGGGCAGCCGGGGCGCCGCCGCCGGTGCCGGCGTCAGGGGCGTAGGCGGGAGCGGCGAGCGCGGCGGCGGCCACGCCGCCCATCATACGGGAACGGATCATGTCTTCAGTCTCCTGGGTGGCGTGAGTGCCGGGGGTTTGGGAAAGGCCGGGGGAAGGGGCCGCCGAGCGCACCCCGGCGGCGGGGTCGGCGGGAACGGGGACCAGGCTGGCCTCGAGGAGTTCCCACGAGGTGGCCCGCCAGGTCCGGACTTCGGTTTCGTCGTTGATCGAGACCAGCTCCCACTTCTTGGGATCGTAGCCGATCGACACGCCGCGCAGCTCACCGCGCGACACCATGCCCTCGGCCTCTCGACCGGCCGGGGTGTCGGCAAAGGTCGCGGTGGCCACCAGGGCGGCGACGCCGTCGAGGGTCTCGAACCGGGCGTTGGAGATGGTGCCGAGGACGGCATTGATCTCCCAGCGGTTATGAGTGTTCAGCAGCGGCACCAGGCCGCGCGTCACGCGCGAAAGGTCGATGGCCTCGGCCGAGATCTCCAGCTCTTCGACAAAGCCGTAGCGGGTCACGGGGGCGCCGATCGACAGCACCAGATCCACGGACCGGCTGGCGGCGCTGTAGCTGCTCGGCTGGAAGGCGGCAAAGCGCGCCTGCGGCCCCTGCGGCGGATGCGCCCGGCGGTCCTCATTCGCGCCCGGCGCATCGCGCGTCATGGCAGAGCAAAGCAGGGCGGCGGCCGAGGCCGCCACCAGACTGGCAGTCGTCTTCATGGGTTCCCCCGGGGTCAGTCGGCCGTAGCCGAGTCAGTCATGCCGTTTTTCGGCATCAGATATCCGGCGGCCGCCTGCAGCACGCCGCTCTTGGTCACGCGACGCGGGTCGGACTCCAGCGCCAGACCCAGGCTGTCGATCAGGTCGTTCATGCGCTTGATCTCGCGCATGTGCTCCTCGGCGTTGATGCCACGCTCGGCCAGCGAGCGGGCCACCAGTTTCAGGCCGCTGCGGATCTCGATCAGCTCGGATCAGATCCTTCACCGGATCTGCGTGGCGCCGGACCGGCAGGGCCCAGGTCGCCTTGACCTCGAGGAAGCGGCTGTCGCCGGTCCGGGCCGCCAGCACCCGCATCCGGCGTTCCAGCGCCGGCTTGCAGATCAGCGGAATGATCATGTTCTGCTGGTCGTCGTCCAGCAGGGTCCACTGGCTCAGCAGGGCCGCGCGCAGGCCCGAATAGTTGGCCTGCGACACATCGCCGGTCAGCACATGATAGGGCACCAGGCTGGCCGAAACGGCGGCCAGCTGCTGGCGAATGAAGTTCGTCCCGTCGGCGGACGGCGCCGGCGTAAAGCTGTGGGCCGTCACCCCGGGCGGCGGGCGCAGGATCATCCCCGGCGTCACCGTCTCGACGTCCGGGCGATTGTCCGACTGGACCTCCGGATTGTTGACCAGCGGCGAGGCTTCACCCCCCGGCTGGGACTGCAGAACCATGCCGACACAGGCCGCGACCTTTTCCTGCAGCCGGCGCGAGTCCTCGATGTCGGCGATGTCCCGCAGCGTCATCATAAGCGGCGAAAAGCGCGAGATACCGCGGGCCTGGGTGTGGCTCAGCTTCTCGAAACAGTGGTCGATGTAGCGGGCCTCGATACGGCGCGACGCCATCGACCGCGAAAAGATCACATCGCCGGGATGCTCATCGAACAGCCAGTAGGCCGCGCGACGCCGATCGCGGAATTCCACCCCCTGGACGATCCGGCCGCCGTCCCGATGTTCGGTCCGGCTCTCGTCCAGATATTCGCCCTCGAGGCCGACCACAGCCCCGTCCGGCAGGCCGTCTTCGCCCGGCTGCCACAACGTCAGGCTCTCGCCCGGGCCGACCGCGCCCCGCACCAGCAGCTTGCCGTGGCCGTACCAGTCGACCTGGTCGCCCACCATGCTCTCGGCCCAGCGGTCCCACTCGTCCTGCGCGGTCTGCTGCACCGCCTTGTCGGTGTGGGCGATCATCGGCGCGATGCCGTCACCCCAAACCGCCCCGACATAGTGGCGCAGGCCGCCGGCGGCATATTTGTTGTTGCGGAACAGATCCGCCGCGCTGGCCGACAGGATCCGCAGCGCCCGGGCATTCTCGGCGTTCTGGCTGGTCGAGGGCCGCTTCCAGCCCTTGGTCCTCCGGTTGCGCGCCGCCGCGTCATAGCCCCGGATCTGGCCATAGGCGATCCGGGCGGCCTCACGGCGCACAGCCCAGCGGGGCGCGAAGGGCGCAATGGCCCCGTTCAGCATCCGCCCGAGATCCATGGTCCTACTCCGGACTGAAGCTGACGACGGTCGTTCCCGAACGACGCTTGGGATTGGCGGCCAGGGCCTTCCGGCGCTCGACCAGGTTCAGGGCCCGCTCGATGTCGCCGACGCTGCGATTGGTCACGCGATCGCCGTCGCTCTCGACGGTCAGCTCGGCCGTCAGTCCCTGTTCGAGGGAGGCGGCCAGGGCATCGTGATCGACGGGCTCAGTCAAAGCTAAATCCTCCTGCATCGACAAAGCCGTCGCCGCCGGCGCTCGGGGTGGGGTCGGCCTTGGGCGCGACAGGCGAGGGCGGGGCTACGGCCGTCATGGCCGCCAGCAGGTCGCCCTGGTTCGGATCCTTCGGCGCATACCGTTCGGCCCTCAGCCGGGCCCAGTCGGCATCCGACAGGGTGTCCAGCATCAGCTTTTCGGCGGCCGCATAGCCATAGACGCGACAGTCGAGATAGTGGTTCTGGCGGCCCGGCAGCGGTTGCCACTTCTTCTGCGGATAGCCGTGCTGGACGACCGTCACCACGGTCTCGGCCGTGACCATCTCGAACCACTCATCGGGCGTGTCCCGGCTGAAGTGGCACAGGCCGCGCGGCCGATGTTCGGCCGGAACGCCTGTCTTCTCTTCCTCGGCCGCTACATTCAGCGTCGACCGCAGGAAGCCATAGAACATCGACTTCACGCCATCGACTCCGACCAGATAAGCCTTGTCCTCGGCCCGCTTGGAGGCGAACCCCGTTCGGCTTCCCTGCCGCTCGTACTTCAGGTTCTCACCCCGACCGAGGATCGGACGGGTCCAGCCAGACCGGCCAAACACCACCAGCCGGTTCGGACGCTGGCGGCAGTACTCCTCCGCCGCCTTGGTCTGATAGCCGCCGTCGACCACTTCCTGGTCGACCGGATAGGCCCGGCCGCCGGGAAAGATGATCGGCTGGCGCGACAGGGCATCCAGATCGGCCCAGGCCCCCTCACCCGGCACATCGGTCGCGCCGGGAATGAAGCGCTGGTCCAGCGACCAGGTCTCGGCATTGGGCCCATGCCCGAGCAGCTCGGTATAGACCCCATCACCCTGGACGTCGGTCGCCCGCGTCGTGACGATCACTCCGGTCGGCAGCTGGCCCCGGCCCCAGTCCTGGGACCGCAGCTTCTTCAGCCGTTCATAGTCGGGCGTCCCGCCGCGCAGCTCAAAGGCCGCGCCCCGGGTCAGCATGGTCCAGCCCATCAGCTTGAACTGGTCGCCCCGGCAGCCGACGAACTCGACCGCCAAATCGCCCCAGGTCTGGAAGCTGGTTAGCATTCCGTCGATGTCGAACGCCCGCTTCAGGCTGCTCGGCATCCGCGCGCGCAGGGCCTGATACGCCTCCTCGCTCAGCACCAGGGGTGTCGGTTCCCCGTCGATCTCTTCCGACAGCCAGCAGTCCGCCCGGATCATCGACAGCTTCTGCCAATGCTCGATCTGGGCCCCGCAACAGCGCGGGATCAGATAGGCGTCCTCGGGCTGCCCATCGGGCCACTGGATGTCCCGTTCCCCATCCGGCTGCGGATCCCAGACGATGGCGAACCGCGACGCGCAGTGCGGGCAAACATAGTAGGGCCGCCGCCGGTCAACGCCCTCGGCCGA
>Ga0209404_10000280_pt1 | contig 41236 bp, 56 predicted proteins | sample TroAtlMetagenome_2_FD_187447 | JGI IMG/M metagenome (GOLD analysis project Ga0209404, IMG submission 187447) | Marine eukaryotic phytoplankton communities from Atlantic Ocean - Tropical Atlantic ANT8 Metagenome (SPAdes) (version 2) | ecosystem: Environmental > Aquatic > Marine > Oceanic...
CAAAACTTTCGTCTATGCACATGTACGCGTGGAAAACGGGTTTGAAAACAGGTATGTATTACCTTAGAAGTAAGGCAAAGGCGCGTCCGATCCAGTTTAGTTTAGAGGCCGAGTGTGCTATGTGTTCTGCCTAAAAATTTTTTTATTCATCCTGGTGTACCTCATTATCATATACGAAACGTGTATCTCTATGATTTTGAGACGTAACCAATTCATTACTTTATGGTATATAAAATATCAGACTATATAAATGACAACACCAACACCTGAAAATTTAGCACGTCGTTTAAGAAGAGTATTAATACGAGGTCGAAGTAGATTAGGTCCACGTCACAATTTATTCGAACCCGGAATAATACCAACAAGGAACTGGATTAAGTCCAATATGAATTTTGTTGAAATTCCATTACCCAGTAATAGTAATAATAAAGTAGATTTCATATCAGGTAATACTTTCAAGGTCGGGGATGAAGCAGTTGAATACGGTAAACAAAAAAAGAAGTATATGTCGTTAAACTCATTCAATCAATATATTAAACCACGCAATTTACCAAATGGTACACGGTTGAGAAGGGCATCGTCTCCTCATATGAGAACTATATATAACACGCCTCCAAATTCAAATAATAATATGTTAGAAAACACACATACACGCGAAAGATTAAAACGAAGAAATATTAGGTTTGTTAGATTCACGGATTCGAGTAAAGTAAAAGCTATAAAATCAACTATAAAACAACTCGAAAAGCAATTAAAAGTGTTATACGAAACTAATACTCGACCAAAAATTTTAAACACAAATACATCACAAAACAGGACCAAAAAATATAAGGCTGCAAACAAAGTCGAAGAAAAACTCCAAAACAAAATTAAAAATACAAAAAAGCAAATTAAAAATTTAAAAGAAAAGCTTAAAGCGCTTAAAGTTTAACGTATATATACATTTATACAAAAACAATGGCAAAATTTATAAATGCTAAAGATACGCTGAAAATTGCCAACTATGATGGACGAAAGATTTCGTTATGTACGACGGATGACAGGGTTATGAAAATTATTTTTCCGCGTATGTATATGCCCTTTGGTATTTCTGGATTCACGCCCGAAATCGGTCCTACTAAATATAATATTGACTTTGCCATGAAAGGATGGAACGAAGAAGGTAACTTTGTGAAGAAATTTTATGAATGTATGCGCGAAGTCGAAAATAAAGTTATACACGCAGTATCGGAACAAAGTGAAGATATTTTCGGTAAACACATGAGTTTTGAAGAACTAAAACCGATGTTCTTTTCAAATATTAAAGAATCAATCGAACGTGAACCAAAGTTCCGTGTTAAAGTTGATTCTACTATTGACGATAAAGTCAAACCACACATTTACGATGAGGAAAAGAAACCGTTAATTGATGATATTAAAAATGGACTATACGCTAGAAACTCGGGAACTGCAATAGTTGAAATGAATAGTGTGTACTTTCTGAATAGAAAATTCGGGGTTTCGTGGAAACTTAACTCGCTCGTGGTATATGAGCCACAGAGACTTAAGGGGTTCCAATTTATTTTGTAGTTTTATCATTTAAAATAAGTATTTGATAAATAGCCTGTGCTTCTTTCAACAACTTGCCTTTTAATGTTATAAAAGACTTTGGGTTTAATCCCAATTTAATTTTAGCTACACGAACAGACTCGGTCCACTTACTGAGCGTCATTATTACTCTATTACAACATTTTCTTAATCAATGTTTTGTATTTTTTTGTACCTTCCTTTGGTTGAAGCCCGAACCCTTTCTTTTTTGGCTTGAATACTTTGACGAGTGCTTGTTTACCTTCTCTCTTCATGCGCGCGAGTGCAGACTTACGCGCGGCTTTACTTATGATTCGTCCATATTTATCTTGGGTAAGATCTTTCTTTTCCAACCCCCCTGACGTTTTGAGGGCAGTTCCGTGGAATACTTCAGCTCTTGATCCAAATGTTTGCATTTATATTACTCTAATATTTATTTTGGCGATTCGAATAAAAATAAAATCCTACCGCCAAAAGTATAAGAAATATGAGTGCATAAATATAACTCTTTTTAAACCCACTTTTCTTTTTTGCTGAAGCACTTGGTACTGGTGAACCTGATGGTGAAGGTCCAGTAAAACACTCGTTGTTATCTGTGTAATACATTTCGGCCTCTTCGTCTGTACATAATTTTGGATCTAAACACACTTCACATGGGGTATCATCATTTCGATTACATTTACAACATAAATCCATCGAATCTTCTGGGATATTAATATTTTCGGCTTTTGCCATGTACCCAGATTTACACTTATCCTTACTGACGGGTTCACACGCCTGTGGATTTATATCTGTGATATCACTAATATCTGCGGTACAACCTTTCATTATATTATACTTTTACATTTTAAGTTTCATCTTCGAATTCTAAAAAATTTGAACATGAAATTTTTGATATACATTTTTATTTTGAAATTACTTTACTTATGAGAGTTGCAATTTCAGCTAAGATAATGGTATGATGAGACATGACAAGAGCTTTTGCGCGCTGAGTTTTAGGGGAAAAATCACCGTAACCAACCGTACTCATTGTCATGAGTGAAAAGTAATACGGGTCGAGAGGATCTTCTGTAAACCCAAAATCTTCTTTCATTTGGGAATAAAGATACCCGTACAGTAAAGTTATTGTGAGAGTAATTGTTACAGTACTATACAATACAGTCTTGTTCATTTATTAGTACTCATCATAATAATCTTCGTCTGAATCTGTAACTATAGGACATTCTGGTCTGATAATTTCTTTTTTCTTTCTCGTTTTTTTCGGTGGTGGATCTTCTATACCATGTTCCCTATGATAAACAACTTTATCCCAAAAATCACGCATAACCGGCATATATTTGGCAAACCATTCTCTATCTCGTTTTACATTTGTAACTATAAACTCACTCGGTTTAGGCCACGTAAGGTCCTCTGGTTTATATTGTATAAAATCAGCTTCTTCTAAATCCAATATATCCATACATAATTGTAATTGTGGCATGTAATGTTCCGGAACAGTACCATCTATAGATCTCATCATGGGACACTTAATCTCTATTAACTTACCTGATTCACTCACACCGTCCGGGCTTCCTCCTAGGAATGAATAATTTGGGTGAGGACATAAACCCAATTCATGAACTACCTCGTTATGTCTTTCTTCATAAATTATACGCGCCTCATCTTCGTATTTTTCTCCATGTCTCGTTGCTTCATTACCTGTAAAAACTGGACCTTTACCACACTTTCTTAATAAAAGTTGATACGGTGTTTCATATTTATTCACACCTATAGCAGATGCTGCATCACTCGCTGTAAGCATACCCATTCTAAGATCCAACCATTCCTGTGATTTCTGTGGTGCATATTCAAATTCTAACCATTTTTTAACATTCGGGTGCATACTAAATTATTTAGTACCATAATTTTTAAGCCTTTTCCTCTTCGCGTGCAATACGTAATCGTTCGCGTAAAACACGTACTGTTCCATCAGACGTAATGTTCCTACGTATACATTCATCAATCAGATCCTGTTTTTTCATGTGTGACAATTTCGTTACTTTACGTTGAAACTTCGTTTTTATAGTGTGTCCACTTCGAGATGACGATTCGTTTTCAACTATTATAGTCTCTTCATCCGAAGATTCATCACAAGTTATTTTTTGTGGTTTTTCATCATCAATTCTATCCCACCTAAATAACAGTTTAACACTAATACAAATACCAACTATACCACCGGCAATAACTAAACACGTTTTTATCATTATATATTTTATAAATAGTTATACATCTTATTGTTTAAGTATTTTTATTGATTCATAAGATGAGGAGGATAAAAGAAGTATCTAGCGGCTAACTGTTCCGCTTGTTTTTTATTTTTAGCACAACCTCTACCTAAAAACATGTTATCAACATAAACATCTATGTAAAACATGCCATTATCATGATGTATAACCCTATATTCAGGTAAACTGAGATTGTTTGTTTGACAATATCTCATGAGATGATCTTTGAAGTTATCGTCGATCATTATACAATTCATATCAACCATTTCTGGATTGTTGTATATTTTTAATATAAACTGTTTGGCATGAAGTAAACCAAGATCCATATATATAGCACCGACAAGGGATTCAAATACATCTTCAAGTATCTTAGGGTTTTTAAACCAGTTATTACGCATACCCTTTTCATCCATTTGAACCCATTTATAAAGTTCAAGTTTAGTAGCTATATTAGCCAGTGTTTCACCACGAACAAGTTTTGTACGCGCTTTTGTGAGGAAACCTTCCTGTTTATTTTCGTATTTATCGAATAAAAATTTTGTTATAACAAAGCCTAATACAGAGTCACCTATAAACTCAAGTGTTTCAAAAGAACCCTGTAAAGACTCGTTCTCTTTTAATGCAGATTTATGTGTAAATGCTTTTTGGTACAAATCTATCTTAGATATTTTTGTACCAACAAGGTTTTCGATAGAATCTCTATCGATAATCATGTTTTTATTATATTATATGTATATTTTTTTAAGTTAATTTACTAACTTAGCTTATTTTTGTTCAACTTTTGTGTAATGTGGACTCAAATACTTTTGTAAATTCAAAAAAGTAATTTCAACATCGGCGGGTGGTTGAAGAAGATCCTTCAACTTTGCATCGAGTACAAGAATTCGACCATTTTCTGGGTGCTTCAAACCATTCGCAGTTACATAGGTATTGATAGCTCGAGTAACCGTACTTCTAGAAACAAGATCACCTTCTTTCAACCCGAGAAACTTTCTAAGTTTTTCGGAAACAGCTTGTTCGCGGTTAAAACCATTATTCTTAGCGCGAGAAGCTGCCTTTTCCCCAGTCGGGTCATCTTGTTTAGATTTAATTTTTCTACATATTTTAGAGAGCGATTTAACTTCAGATCTGAGAGCGGCAATTTCGGTAAGGACAGTTTCGATAGACATTTTATATATGATTTTAAACCAATATCTTTAAGTACTTTTTTTAATCACTAAGACTGTACTTATTATTGTTAAAATTATAGCAATCAAAAACATGTATTTAAAAGTATTATCAAGTCTTGCGTTTGGTTCTATGTATGCAAAAGCATATGGTTGACGCGGTCTAACATTTTTGCATTGTCCAGGGCACCCACCAGCACAGCAGCCTGATTTACAGGGTAATAGTATCCCATTTTTTCGAATACCACAAACCTGATTCGCGTATGGGTTTGAATCTTTGGTACTCGCATAACACCTACATTCGCCAAATATTTCATCACATGTATTTTCGTCACTCTGACAATCCATATTATTATATAGACAATATAATAATGGTAAATACCAAACCAAAACTGGTGAAAAAATTACCTAAAAATTTCTATTTATTGTTTAACGATTATACAGATAAAACCTTAGAACAATGGGTAAAAAAGAAAGTGTGTTTTGGGGATAAGGCTTTATACAAGTATATTTCGGTATATAGTCAGGATAACATAAAAAAATTTAGAACTAGAGTAAACAGGCTCTATAAAAAAGAATCTTTCGAAGAAGCTGCTAAAGTACTCGTCACAGAATCGATACGTCCATTATTACACGATATAATAGACGATTTAACAAAATTTTTAAAACCCATGGGTGATTTGGTTTTGAGCGGGGGTGAGGCCGTTAATTTCTATTTAGAACCCAACGATAAAGTTATAACGTCAGATATAGATACTAAATTTGTACCAAAAATGAAAGCAGACAGTAAATATTTCGGTAAATTACAAGCCGTTAAACTTTTACTTTGGAATAAACTTGGTGAAATAGCATCGCGTGATAATTATAAAATTATACAAACAGTTCTTCGAGAAACTGAACAATATTTTACAAATAATGACATTAAAAAATATAACATGAATAATGCGGCATTTAGAACGAATTGGGCTTATAGAGTTGCAAGATATATCGGATTAACACACGCTACAGGTAAAAAGTCAAAAGGGTACCACGTTACACGAAGATACTCGTTAATGCCTAAACGTAAAAATGTAAAGGGGGCTTCTAATGTACTCATAGACGTTGAATTATTCACCCTGGATATGAAATTTCGTATTTATGATATCAAAACAGGGAAATTACAGGACCATAATTTCGGTGGTATTCTCGATATTGCATTTATGCGACCAAAACAACTCGGTTACGACGTTGCTAAAATAAATACAAGACTCAGTGGGACGGAAATGAACTATTTTAATGTAAACAGAAATAAGTCATCTATAATAAAATATAAGTACTTAACTGTACCTACAAAATTATACCTTATAAAAGACATATTCATGATGCAGAAAATGGGTCTCAGAACGGGTAAAGTCGAAAAGGATAGAAAACGTATGATTGCTTTAGGTAGATCAATGACTAAAAAAAGGATTTTAAGTACAGATTCAATCGATACAATTGCAAAGAAACTTGGTATTAAAATTGGTAAACCCGCACACACGTTCCGAACGTATACAAAGGTGGGACCAAGTGTAATGAAAAAGGCAGCAAATGTAAATCCACAAAAGTACAAACTCTCAACAACAACACCGTCCAAACAAAAACTCAGTAAGGATATATTTTACGGGTTAAAATCAAACCATAATCAAATGAAAACACCACCTAATTATTTAAGAACACAATCTAATCAAGTATTCAACCTCGAAAAAATGGCATGGAAAACAAGTTCTAATAATTCATATGTAAAAAATGAAATGAATTTTAGACCCGTTAAACCCAAACCAATGCCATCTAAAATACGAAATGTTAATATGGAGGAAACTCTTTATGGTTTCAAACCAATAAGAGACCAATGGGTTCCAAAACCAGTTTTACAAAAATCAGCAATGATACCATTTATTGGTTTAAAGAATTGATACCAAAATAATATATAAAAATGATTTACAATACACCAACAACAGCAGAAGATGGCATGCGACATGTCAGGGCATACACGGACGAAAAAAAGAGATGTTTTATCCAATTACCAAACGTAAAAGTTTTGGATGTCGATGATAACGCAGAAGTATCACTCGAAATTACAGGTGAAGAAAATCAGGCGAAAATCGAAACGGTACACGCATCTAATATCCAGTCCGCGGTCGAAAATGCAAAAGAGTGGTTTGGTAAAGAATTATCAGAAAAAACCCTTACAAACGCTTATACGAAGGAAGAAAGCTTATCCACTGACAGGATCCCAGCGACTCGAATTTTTAACTCTAAAAATGAAGAAGTTGACTTTGAGACACTTTCACCGGGTATCACGTGTTCCGTTTTTGTCGAATTCTCAGGGCTTTGGTTTGCAAAAAAAGCATTTGGTCCATCTTGGAATATTGTTCAGGTGAAAATTCACGATGAAGAAAAAGAACCGGAAACAGAAACCCCAGAAATTGAAGCATACCCAGACGGATGTATGTTTGAAAATCCAGATTCGAAATAAAAAAAAAGTATTTACTATATATAAAAGACATTATGAAGATGAGCAAAAAAATTACCCCAAGACAAATAGGAATTACACTTGCTGTCGCAATTGTCATCTACCTTATTTTCACTAACATGAGTTCCGGATCCACTTACTCGGTCGAAGAGCGCATGTACGCGCCATTGGGTGACGGCCCATCTGGTCCATCCCCATCTGCGGGTGCTATTGCGGATACTTCGGCTTCTTGCGAAATGAAGTCGGGTAGCGGTCTCGCTTCGTCCCTCCTCCCAAGAGAAGTTGCTTCCCAGGAAGATTTTGGTGAATTTGCACCAGAAGACATCCTCGCGGGACAAAACTTCCTCGAACCACGCGCCCAAATCGGGTTCCCAGAAACTGTCGGTGGTGCATTGAGAAATGCTAACCAACAGGTCAGAGCGGACCCACCAAACGGTAAAGAACCATTCGTGTGGAATAACTCCACTATTTCCCCAGATACTATGCGCAGACCACTGTGTTAAAATAGCTAATTAAAGAATACAGGTATTATTTATATATAAACAATGTCGTCACCACCAGACGAACTTTCTAACAGCGTCTCTAAATTGGTTGAACTCAACAAGCAAATTACAGAAGCCCGAGAAGATATAAAGATTTTAGTTCAGGCGGAAAAATCTTTAAAAATGCAAGTCAAAAAAACCATGACTGATAATGGTTTAGATGTTATAAACCTCAAAAAAGGTAAAATTTCAGTTAAGAAAAGTAGCAGAAAACAGGGGTTAAATAAGACCTCAGTTAAAGAAGGTCTCTTAACATATTTTGAAGGCAACGAAGAAAGAGCAGAAAGTGTGTTAAAGGTTATACTCGATAACTTACCAACAAAGGAATCAACCTCACTCTCTCTCACGGGACTCAAAGATAAAAAACAAGATAATTAAAAATGGTTTGGAATCAATACGTTTACGAAGCCATGAATGGTAACGAAGCTGAAAACAGCGACGCAGAAGACGAATTTTACACTAACGAACCTCTACATATAAACGATTGGGAAGAAGTACACCACGAACATCTTCGTTATATGTGGGGAATACTTCAACAGTATCTAGACGACGCAATTATGTCACATCTTATACTGAAATTTGCAAAATATGACGATTTTGTCGAATTCTGTTTTTATAATTCCGAATACGGATCTTAGATTAATATGTAATGAATATATATACACAAACATGCTCCCAGATATCACATCAAAGAAAGTCGCAGTACCAGCAGCTCTTTTTTTAGCACTCAGTCCAGGAATTCTTCTCAGAACAAACGGTTCCAAAATTGCGTTCAGAGATGGTCTCACAGGACGAAACGCGGTTCTATTTCACGCACTCGTTTTCTTTCTCACTTTCTCCCTCATCGCCAAATGCATGGGTTTGGTTCTCACACAGACAGATTTGATTGCCACCACCACCCTCTTTATCATTCTCAGTCCAGGTATACTCTTGAGTATCCCACCAGGGTCCAAGGGCTTATTCATGTCGGGCCAAACCAGCGTTTCGTCCGCAGTCGTTCACGCAGTCGTCTTCGCGACGGTCTTCGCTATTTTGAGAAAGCAATTTCCTCAGTATTATTAAACGATGATATGGAATACCTCGTTATAGGACCAGGCGCAATGGGAATTTTCTCAATGCTAGGATACTTAAAAACTATGGAAGACAAACTTGATAATATAAAAGAATATTCAGGTGCATCTGCAGGTGCAATAATATGTTTAATGTTAGCTTTAGGGTTTAGTATAGACGACATACTTTATAAGTTTGCGTTATTGGATGGTAATAAAATAGTTAAACTTAATCTGAAATGTTTTATGAATAAATATGGTTTAGTCGATTTAAAACCTATAAGAGAACAATTTGTTAATATTTTAGAATCAGATTTATCATTTTCGGATATAGATAAAAAGATATACATATCAGCATTTTGTGTAAATACATCAAAAACCGTGTATTTTTCTAAAGATACACACCCAGATATGAAAGTAATAGATGCATTGTGTATGAGTATAGCCGTACCGTTTATATTTTCATCGTATAGACACGATGGTATGATTTACGTAGATGGTGGTACACAGGAAACATTACCAACGTCACCTTTTATGGATAAAAAAGGTGATAAAATACTGTCTATTCGAATGAAGATGGAATCAGAATTTATAGAAGATATAAAAAGTCCTAAACAATTTGCAGAAGCGTTAATAACGTCAACGTTAAATAACAGGCAACAAAACATAATAAAAAATAGTAAAGTTGTTGATATTGATATAGGACAAGTAGATGTGTTTAATTTTGGTATGACTTATGAAGAAAAAATGCACTTGTACATGAAAGGTCTAGATACTTAATTATTGTTATAAACTTTTTTGTTGGTTTATAACAATAATGGATGCGTGCGATCCAGGAATAGATATACAAAATCTAAAAACTCTTATTAAACAAAACACAGGAGAAGACATAAAGTTGACCCGAGGTCAAATCTGTGATGTTTATGCAACTATACAGGATGGCAAATTACCGTTACCACCGCTTATATTAAGTAGGGATAAATCACATTTGTTAGATAGAAAATCACCTTTAACAATATCGGAATTTGAAAAACTGTTTAGTTCATCGACAAAAGTTGCGAGTATTAGACGAATTGCAAAAAAAGTCGGTCTTGCACGTCACGCAGATAAAAGTCTTACAAAAGCCCAATTAATTGATATAATTGGACGAAAACTTCACTCGTTAAACATACATGAACCAATTCGTCTTAGAACCGTTCATAAAAAGAAAATTAACGTAAAACCATTTAATGTTAATTCCAATTCCAATAATTTGATGTCTAACATAAAACGTGAAAATGGAAACAATAACTCTAACCGGACCGTTAATTACATGGGAAATAGGAATAATAATTCTAACCGAACTAATGGTAACTATAAGAATAATAATACAGGAAATAGGAACCGAAACAATGGGAACAATAGAAACAATAATAGAGGAAGAAACATGTTTAATAAAGCGAAGAAACCAAACTTCTTAAAAAATAATTCGAATACAAAGTCGCCGTATAGAGAAGTTAAGGGAGCTGAAAGGGGGCGTGTAAAAAACATGTTCTCGAGTTTTTTCGCGGGTGGGTTCAAACTGAAATCAGAAAACGAAGTTAATGCAATGGCAGCAAATAAAAGAAAATTTTATCTTCAAAAACCCGAAAAGTTATATACACAATTGAGAAACGAAGGGTATATCGGAAACGAATCGTTTAAGGACTGGCACAAACGTTTCAAAAAAGCTGCTAAAGAACACGTCGGTAGAATTAATAGAGGTGATTATAAAGATTTAATCAATCAGGTTGTTAAGTTTCCAAGATCACGTGGACCACTCGCGTCACAACAACAAAGTAGATCCAATAACGTAAGTGGTAGTACATTATCACCAACAACACCCGCTTCTTCGGTACAGGGTCCACAAGCACCAACGCCATCACCATCACCGTCACCACAACCATCACCAACACCACAACCATCACCAACACCGCAACCATCACCATCACCACAACCATCGGTGAGAAGAACGTTATTTCCCAGTGGTAATAATAATATAAAAAAGCAATCAATACTCAATAAAATGAGACAAAAAGCAGAAGAAAGAAAGATCAAGGCAGAAGAAAGAAGACGGGCAAAAGAAGCAGCAGCTGAAGCTAGAAGACAGGCTAAAATAATCAAACAGAAAGAGATAAACAACGCAAAAAACGAAAATAATCGAAAACAAAAACTTAAAAAAGCTAAATATAATAACGCGAGTAGTTTAAGACTTAATTTGAATAACCAGAGTATTAAAAATCTCATAAATAGCCCAAATGTAACCTTAAATAACGCATCAAACAGATTCAAAAATTATAAAAAAAATAACCATAAAAGACTCAATGCGTTTTTAAAGTCCAATAACGGGACGTTAAAACTTAACGAAAATTCAATAAAGGAATTACATAATATACTCAATGAACCACGATCACTCAGTAATACAGTCAAAAATGCGAAACAAAAAATCGAACAAAAATTTCGAAATAAGGAAAATGCAAATACGGAAGCGCGTAAACAGTTCATAGCGGAACTCGAACAGTTTGCAACAAGTAGATCTCTTAACAAATCGAATAGAAATGTACAGCAAATTATAAAAACACAAAGAAATACAAAAAGAAACGTTCAAAATGGTAACAATAATAGTTTTGCGGGTAAAGAAATTACAACCGCGCATAGAATGATACAAAAATTGGCGCGTGATAGAGATGCTAAGAGAATAGAGGAAATAAGTAAGTTCTTAAACGAAAATAATAACGCGAAAAAGTTTATACAAAACAGAAATAGTATTAAGAGACGCGTTTTAGCTGAACCCAAAACATCCATAAAAGACATTATTGCCGATATAAAAAAGGATATAAAAAGTTCCCAAAATCAAGGTATAAAAGCAAATGCAAATGCATTACGAGCTAACTATACGAACAATGCAATTGCAAAAAATGTTATAAACAATTTTGAATCTCGAAAACGTACCGGAGGAGGTATTTTTAGTAAGGGTGAAATAAAGTATCCAACGAAACAATCTGTTATTAACGCGATCGAAAAAAAGAAACAGAATAAGAAAAATAAAAATAACAAAAACGCCATTAATAAGGCTACAGAAAATAAGAAAAAGGAGGAAAATAATGCAAGAAAAGCGGCTAATAAAGAAAAGAGAGAAGCTAACATAAACGAGTTAAAAACAAATGCTCGTTACCAAAATGAAAAATACCAAAAAATTATACAAAATTATATAAATCAAAAAACACGTATGTTTAGTAGTAAACCCATATACCCAAATAAACAAAGTGTTAAAACTACATTAAACAAGAAAATAAGTAATAACCAAGCTAGACAGGCTAAAATTAACGCTAAGAAGCTATCTAGTCAACAATTAAAAGAAAAGATGGCAGAAAAAGAAATAGAAAACACAAAAGCGAAAGAAGAGAGACTCGCTCGCGCGGAAGAATTAAAAACATACATTGCGAGTTTGAATGAAAATAATTTTAAGGCTCAAGATTTTAGAACAAATGGGATTGTTACGCGTGTTATAGGGGGTGGTATAACAAATATTGCACTGGCGAAAAAGCAAGTCAATGCTATCGTTGCAAAACGAAAAGGTACACTTAATGTGAAAAAACAGAAAAATGCAAATGTCGCGGAATTAAGAAATAAGTATGGTAATAACGCGAATGCAAAAATAGTTATAAACAAATTTGAAAAGGGTGATAGAATTGGACTTAAAAAAGTAACAAAGGAACGTGCAATAGCAATTATAAATAAAAAAATAGAAGACAGAAAGGGTAAGGCAATAGCTCAACAAAAATTACAAGAAAATGCGGAACGAAATTCAGCCGCATTTGATGAGTTCTTAAAAACGTTTGTCAATGACACGTTCTCCGAACAACGAATTAAATCAATTTCCCCAATCCCTCGTCTCATTGGAGACATAAAGAAAGGTCGTCATGATTTAGAAAAGGCAAAAACACGAGCAGAGACGGCAATAAAGGGAAGGAAAAAAGCTATTCTAAAAGGAATACAAAAAAAGGAAAATAAATTAAAGGAAGCCCAACAAAAGGCAAATGAAGCACTCAAGAAAAAGAACGAACTAGCTAAAAAAGCTGCTGCGTCTGAAAAAAATAGAAAAAATAAACAAAACGTAGCAAACCTGGCAAGTAATGCGATTAACGCAGTTAATAAAAGAAACGAACAGGCTAAAAAAGCTGCTGCGTCTAAACAAAATGCGATCAATAAACAAAAAATTGCGAATAACTTGAAAGCTAAAGCAAATGCAATTCAAAAACGTCGGAACTTAGAATTGCAAGAAAAACAAAGAAAACTCGAAGAAAAGAGGAAAGCGAATGAAAACGCGAAAAAGGAAAAGGAAAAAATAAACCAAAATGCTAAAAATGCGATCAAGCGTAACGAAGAAGCAAAGGCGAAAAAAGCTGCTGCGAATAAGAAAGTTCAAAACTTGAAAGTACTGGAAAAAATGTTGAGTACATCGACATTACCCATTAACGCTCAACAAAGGTTTAGAAATAGGTTAAAAACAGAAAGTTTAAATAAATTTAAAACCAATGTAATAACCGCGATAAAAACAAAAAGAGGACTCAACAAAAACGCGGAAACTCGAAAAGAAAGGGAAAAGCTCAAGGAACAAGAGAATCAACGTAAACAACTTCTCTTACAAGCTAAACAAAAAGAAGAACAGAATAAAAAACAAAAATTAGAACAAAATTATGCGAATAAAAAACAAAAAGCGCTTAATAAAATTTCTAGTTTAACGTTTAATGAAAACAAAAAACGAAATTTGTTAAATAACGTGAGAAGAGAAACAATAAATTCGCGAAAACCTCTCACGAACTTTACACTCGCAGCTGAAAGGTATGCTAATCAATTTAATCGGGATAAGAAAAAAGCTGCATTTAATGCGAAAAGAGAACAGGAGAGAAAACAAAAAGAACAAAAGAATCAAGCAAATAAAGAACAAAAAGAAAGAGAAGCCGAAAAACAAAGAGAACTTAAACAACAACAATCGAATAAAGCGGCGGCAAATGCTGCTGCAGCGGCAAACAAAAAGAAACAGATTGAAGAAGAAAGAAGAAGAAAACGACAGGAAAAAAATGAAAAGCAAAGAATTGCGGCAGAAGAAGCGGCAGCTCAAAAGAAAGCCCAGATCGAAAAGAAAAGAATAGCTAACGAAGAAGCGGCAACTAAGAAAAAAATTGCGATGGAAGAAGCGGCAGCTCAAAGAAAAAGGAATGCTAATACACAACACGAACGGTTAATGGAAATGAAACGAAAGGCATTAAAAGAAAAAGCAGAAAAAAATGCAAAAATTGCTGAAGAAAAAGAAAGACAAAGAAAGGAAATGGAACAGCATCTAAAGGAGGCGGAAAATGAAAAGCAAGCTCAAAGGGCATTAGCAAGAAAACGCGAACAGGAACGCTTAGCAGAGAGAAAGGCCGCTGCGAATAAAGCTGCTGCGAATAAAAAAGCGGCGGAGAATAAAGCGGCTGCGAATAAAGCAGCAGCAAATAAAAGGGCGGCGAATAAAGCGGCTGCGAATAAAGCGGCAGCAAATAAAAGAGCAGCAAATAAAGCGGCGGCAAATAAAGCGGCGGCAAATAAAGCGGCAGCGAATAAAAGAGCGGCAAATAAAAGGGCTGCAAATAAAGCGGAAGCAAATAAAGCGGCGGCAGCTGAAAAGAAACGAAAATTAGAAGAAATGCGCGCAAAGGCACAAAAATTAGAGGCAGAAAAGAAAGCAAAAGCTGAAAAGGCAGCTGCGAATAGAAAAATTGCACTCGAGAAAAAAGCCGCGGCAAATAAAGCTGCCGCAATAGCCAAAGCGAAAAAAAATAGGGAGGAAAGTAATGCACGTGTTAGACAAAAAAGATTGAATAATCTTAGAACGAAAGAAATATCGGGTGGTAATAAAGTTGTTAACGAAGCTACACAAAGATTAAAAAAGCGTGTAGATAAATTCGTCCCAATGGGATGGGCCGGTGGAAGACGCCGAGAATTTATGAATCGTGCAAAAAGAATGGGTGTTATGTCCGTACACACAAACTTGAATGCGCGTTTGCGTCTCAAAAAACAAGTTAATAGGTCGAATAGGTCGAATAAGAAAGAATTATTAAACCAAATTCACGATCCAAAATATACCATTTCCACTTTATCTGCAAAAGTCAGAAAACCACCACCACCATTAAATACATAAAAAGTAATTTAAAAAAAATAGTCTAATCAATAATAAAACATGCACAGAGGTCTATCATCCGTGATGACACATTACGCGCGCTCTATTAGTGATGAGAAGAAAGCAAAAACTATTGTTAAGGGAAACAAATCCGAGGAATATACGGGAAGTCGTGACGATATGCACGAAAAACTTTTGTATAAGTGTGGTTTAAAACCAAAAAATGTTTGGGATCCAAACTCAAAATCGTTTTATACGAAAGTGTATTACGCAGACGGAACGAGTTATAACCCAGTTTTGTTTCACGATGGGAAACTTAATAAAAACCCGTTTTTCAAAAAATAATAAATGTATATACTATAAATCATGAACCCATTACTCATAGGAATTGTTATAGGTATTTTATTCATTTCGTCATTTTTTTATTTTTTAATAAATGGTTTGAAAAAAATTTTGAGTAATATTAAGGTTACTAGATCTCCAACCCCGGCCCCAGCTCCAGCCACAGGTCCAGCCCCACCTCCAAATAACACAGTAGTTACAATAACTAATGATGGTGTCATATTTTCAAAACCTTCGACTACAGAAGGGTATGTACTTAATGGTTCATTAAATTGTGATCCAGATTGGTATACTTCTGATTTAACTATACAAGCAGATGAACTACCTTCTGATTTTATGCAACGTAAAAATGAAATTGAACAAAGGGAAACATCGTGGTGTGATTTAGCCGGTATTACCGATCCAAAAGGATTTATTACGGCATATCAATACCACGATGGGGATTATAACGCAAGTGTTTGGGATTCTGATACTAAAAAATGTGCATTTTCGCAAGACCCATACATGTGTGTATATAAAGAAATTAAAGACGATGAAGGAAATGTTATAGGTGTTGAAAATAACGAGGGTAAGAAATTGGAAGTAGAATTCTATAACGATTATAAATCGGGTAAATTAAAGTCATACCTGGATGAGATGAAATATGGTACTGATTGGAAATTTTATAAAAACACTGATGGTAAACTAGAATTGTGGAGGAAAGGAAGTTTCGGTGTACCAGAAAGGATGTTGGTAATAAAACCAGGGTATAATTACCCCGTCGCATTTATGTTATTGGGTACTGCTGTTCAAATGGCGGACGATGGTATTGATATGCCAGCTAATGGTTTATCAATTAAAATCGACCCACCTCTTTCAGATGAGGAAATAAGCACTAATATGCAAAAAGATGCTGTCAACGCCTAACGTTTATTTAAAATCCGGCTTCTTTACATCGTCCTCTCTTATAATAATATCGTAATTAGTTCTGTGTATATTATCTGTCATGAGTAATCTACCTTTATCTGTATCGTGTATTCGTATAGATAAATAATACCTATGCGAACACGGGTCTATCATAGCCGATGATAATCTCAAATTCCGGTTTATTTTGCCGATTTTGAGTTTATGTTTTTCTTCACGACTGACACTTCGACCATTACGCGGTTTTTTCCTACCCTTACTCTTCGTCATTGCCTCTCCCAAAAAAAACTTTTCTTGATCCCGTAATAGTTCGTGTATTTTTTCTCGTTCATTCTTAGCATTCTTCATGGAATTATCCGAACTAAAATAATCACGTGTATCGTCATCGGTAAATGCGTATGGGTACACGCGAACAGTTTGAATTTTATTTTCCGTTTTATCCATGTCCATTGTTAACGTATTTCCCATTACACCAATACCACACCCGTTTACGTTGGTTGCTATACTCGTAACAGATATACTAATAGGGTAACGCGTTAAATTAAAAAAAAGAACGGTCGTTGGTGTCGTGTGTTTCATTTTAGATTTTCGTGTGCGTTGTACTATTTTACAATTACTTAGTCTAATTATAGGGTTCCATTCTACAACCTTAGGAATACAAAAACATTTACGACGAATACGCGTGGGTGAACGCGAATAATCCTTTAAAAATTCTCTTAGTATTCTCGAACAGTTTTCAAATTTCGGAGTATCGTTTTCTGGATTCATTCTTTATATAAATCATTATTTTCTTGTGAAGCTATATTTAAAACTTCACCGTATCCACCACCTGTCGATTTTAAATATTTTGCACGTCTTACCCATAAAATGTCCTCGTCGGGAGTATTACCAATTCTTAAAACAACATTCTTTCCATTTTTTCTAAACATGTTAACTCTATCCATTATGAAATCTTCTGATTCGTACAAACAATCCGGTGTATGTGATCCTACAATTATATACAATTTATCAAGGTTCTTCTCGTTCATGAATTTCAATATATCGTACCACCATTCAGGATTATCTTTTTTTGTATAATGGTCAATCATACCCTTTAAACCCAATCGACGACTCATCTTCAATTGTTCTCTACACAAAACGTCACCGACGCGCATGTGTAAAACAAAACTGTCAGATTCAGGCATGCTATTTAATTGTGGTTCGTTGTTTATAACACGCATAAGTTTATCTTTGTTATTCCTTTCACCTTTTTTCAATAATTTAAGGTATTTTGTAGCTATACTATTTGGAAATTTTTTTTCGTGGTATTTTATATTGTCATAACTCGGACCTTTACCATACTTATATACATCGCCTATTCTATACATACTAAATTCTTTATTGTATAGATTTTTCAATTTTAATTCCCGAGTCTGTTTTTTAGTATTTATTAAAATTAAAAGTACTATTAAAATTAAAAGTATAATTAAAATCATATATAATAAACACACATTTTAATACAAAACTTAAAGACATACTGAGTTTATTAAGTAACGATGGAATGTACCGTGTGCTGTGAAAACTATAATAAAACAAATCACAAAAAGGTAACGTGTCCTTTCTGTGATTTAGAATCGTGTAAAAATTGCGTTCAAACGTATTTATTATCGAGTTACGAAAACCCACATTGTATGGAATGCAAAAATGAATTTAATCGCGGGTTTGTTGATTCGTTTTGTACTAAAAAGTTTAGAAACACGGCATACAAAAAACACCGTGAATGTGTTTTATTCGAAAGAGAAAAGGCACGTATGCCAGAAACACAACCACACGTCGAAAGAATTCATAAAATGCGTGTACTTCGACAAAAATACCACGAATTAGTAAATGTTGTAAGAGAAAATAGAATATTAGCAATGGAAGCAACTCGCGAAGGAAGGGATCCTGAAATCCACGAAACAATTTTAAGAGATACTATAGATCGGTGCGATCAAATAGTAGAAGAAATGAATGTTTTAAGGTACGGAAATATAACAGAAGATTCCACACGAAATTTCATTCGAATGTGTCCGAGTGAGGAGTGTAGAGGATTCATAGACGAAGATTATAAGTGTGGGCTATGTAAACAAACTTTTTGTAAAAAGTGTAACGAAAAAATAGAAGAAAATCATAAGTGTAACCCAGAAACCGTTAAAACTATAAAACTAATAAACAAAGATACCAAACCGTGTCCTAAATGCGGAACAATGATACATAAAATAGACGGGTGTTTACAAATGTGGTGTACGAGTTGTAACACGGCGTTTAATTGGCGAACCGGAAATATAGAAAAGGGGAGAATACATAACCCACACTTTTTCGAGTTTCAGAAAAGATCACGAGAACACGCGGATATACCGTGTGGTGGAAGACCCACATTCAATGAATTGAGACATGAAAATGCACCCACAAATATACTAGACTTATGCGTTGTATTACATCAGATAGATAGGGATATAATGTATAGATACGCGGATATATACGACGCGGATAATCACCATTTACGAATAGCTTACATGATGAATAGTATAGACGAAACCAATTTTAAAATAGAATTACAAAGACGCGATAAACAGACCGAAAAATTAAACGATATACGTGATATATTTGAAATGTTCGCGAATGCGTGTAGTGATTTAATGCGACAGTGGGTTATTGATAATTCTGTAGAAATTATACCAGACATTAAAGAATTAGTAAAGTATTCGAACTCAATTATCACACAAATACGAAACAGGTATAATTGCACTTTACCAAAATATATACGTTTGATAGAATAAAAAGTATCAGTATATACAAATGACGAGTAGTATAAATAAAGGTTTGATACTATTTTCCATACTATTTTTACTATGGTACGTGAAACCCATATACAAAAAACCCGTAATCATAAAAAATATGCTAACCCACGAAGAGTGTGATCATATTAAAAATGTAGCCAGTAAAAGGTTATCGGTATCGACCGTATCTGAGGATAGAGATGTAGACACGAAAGTACGACAAAGTGAAACGGCATGGATTAAACCAGGCGAAGATAAGGTCGTTAAAAAACTTTTTGATAAGTGTTTAACGAACATTGATAGACCACTCGAGAATTGCGAAGATTTACAAGTTCTCAAGTATAAAAAGGGCGGGTTTTATAATCCACACCAAGATGCATTTAACAATAAGAATAAACGAATGTATACTTTCATAATAGCACTCAATGACGATTACGAAGGAGGTGGTACAAACTTCCCAAATTTGAATAAGACGTACAAATTGAAAAAGGGTGATTCTCTATTTTTCAATACACTCAACAATTACGAACGTATCCCAAGAAAGGCATTACACGGGGGGTTACCGGTTGAATCCGGTGAAAAATGGATATGTAATTTGTGGGTACACAAATACCCATATACCGTATAATTTTTTTGTACAGTATAAATAAGAATCAGCCATGGCTAAAGATTCAGGGAAAACAACATTTATTGTTTTCATAATGTTCATGATGTGTCTATCATCTATAGTAGCAGCCGGAGGTTTATACGTAACGTCCAAAGAAAAAGTCGAAGGGTCTAACCTAGAAATACGAAGCGAAGCATCAAACATAGCTGTTTTACCACGACCAGGTAATATCGTTGGTAGGTATAACGCGACCTCACTAAAAGGAACTAAATGGAATGATTTATCAGGTAAAGGTAACCATATAACATCCGAAAAAATTAAAGGTACACTATCGAAAGCCGAAGGGTTCAAAGGTGAATATGTTAAAGGGACAAAAGACGATGGGTTTACGTTACCACAAAAATTCGAGAACAATCACTGGTCGTTTTTTGCAGTTGCACGGTACGGGAGTGACAAAAACCAACAACGTATATTCGTAAGTGGTGAAACGGGACAAGTTGATACTACAGGCACTAATTATAATTGGTTAATAGGACATCACGCTGGTGAAACGGGGGTGGCACACTATGGTAACACCATGGATGGAAATATACCTAGACATGGGTGGGTATCTAATAATGATGACCCTATAAGTATACACGGTAAACGATCATGGATTAGAATAACCGCCCAACATAACTACTTTGCAACCAACGGTAAATCGAGAAGTACTGATTTCTCTTTCGATAAAAAAGAACAAAAACCTAATAATAACCCAAAAAGTATAGGTATCAATGTAGGAGAATATATGGATACTCAATCGAGCGATTGGAACGTTTACGAAATACTCATTTACGATACATATTTAGATGGTGTTGATCGCGAGAAGGTCGATAATTATTTGAAAGAAAAGTATATACTCGCGGATTTGAAATCCGGTATTTCACTCGTTGGTGGTAGACCAAAAATAGAAGGTGATATAAAACTAAGTGTCGATTCAGATAAAAACACCGAACCTTGGTACGGAGGAGAACCAAGGTTCGGGACCCAAGAAGATTGTAGACGATTCGCACAAGAACTAGGGTACCCTCAGTGGGGACACTATAACGAAAAACATGATGTTGCAGCGAGAAGGAATACGTGTTTCTTCTACGGCAAGGATATAGTTGAAATTAAACCCGAAGATCAGAAAGTAGATGGAAACCTCGAAGGTAAAGGTATTGAAGATATGACGTTCGGGTGTACTCAACCCTATAGGACACCTCAAATGAACTGTGAAGCCGGTTCAGGTACTGGTTCGAATACTACAGGTGGTGTAGCTGCAACTGCATCCGGGGCGTATTGTCAAGCTAAAAAGGGATTAAGCGATCGAATAGGTAAAGATTGGGTACAGAAAGACGTGTGTAGTAAACATTGTACCAAGGACGCGTGTATGGCACCAGATGAGAAATTCTTCGATCAAAGTGGAGGAGGCACGAGTTATGATTTGACGGATTACTGCGAGTGGAACAATACTCCAGATATACAAACTTTTTACAAACCTCTAATCAAGGATGTTGCGACTCACCCAAATGCAGACATGCCAAATAAGGATACAAACAAAAACGCTATAGATTATATAGGAAAACACATGGCTAAGTGTAAAGATTTTAAAGTACCAACAGTAAAAAATGTTAAAACCATATGGTTTGGATTCGAATATAGTGATAATACATATTTAAATATTTCAGAAATCGAAGTATACTCGGGTGGTGTAAATATAGTGAAAGATTGGGATGGAAGTCAAGTAACAGAAAAAACCAGTGCTACTGATACCACTCATGGACCAAAAAATTTATTTGATGGAGTATTAGATGGTTCAATTATGTACCATAGTGGACTTGGAGTTAATAATTATGTTAAAATAGATTTGGATAAAGAATACGATATAGAAAAAGTTAGAGTGGTTAACAGAGAACATTGTGGAAATGCAGATACAGATGATGATGACACTAGGAACGATAAGGACGGTTGGTGTAATAATAGATGGGAAAGTGCAGTTCTTAAACTTATAGGTTCTGATGGAACATTATTAAAAAAGAGCGAAGCGATAACTTCTGTCGATACAGCGGCCGGAGCTAAAACATATTATTTTATTTAAAGACGTAAACCATTTAAATATACATGGCATACCCGCGAAATATAGAACTCCTTTCGGCGGTAACGTCACTCACACCCATGGTCGTTTCGTACTTTTTCCCGGTAAATTGTGCGTCTATGGCGTGTATACTACACTGTCCGTTTAAGTGTAGATACCATATATATAACGCGTTTAATGCAAATAAGTATAGAAGTCAAATAGTATACAAAAGGTACAGATTGTTCGTACACGTTGGGTTTATGGTACTCCATTACGCGTGGAATAATAGGATCCGGTTCTTATACACGTTTTTCAATATGCTCGCACTTTCTGTAATACGCATTTCTAAACCTCTATTTGACGAACGCGATATGGTCTACATAAACTCGTTTTCAATTGTAGGTATTTTCAATTCAATGATATACGTGTATAACATAAGTAAAATACAATTCGTAGTATCCTTATACTTCTATATATACGCGTTTGCATTAAATGAAGATAAGATATATGGTAGGTTTACAGATAGTATTGTAAACGTACTACTCGTCGTGCCCCAATATTTATTACTCACAAATTACAATTATTTATTTATAAATCTTTAATTATACAGAACATGTTCCGTATGTGAAATATAATTAAAAATATTCATTAATATAAATGAGTAATTGGAATATTAACAAATTAAAAAAAGAACGATCAAAACTTACTAAAAGAACTCAAATCGGACTAAACAACTTAAAACAAAGGCAAAGACTAATCGCTTTAAACAATAAACGTAAGGGTATCATGTCCAACCGCGAAAAAGAAAACCATAAAAAATATATTAAAAAAACCTTTAAAGACCTATACAGAAATAAGATTGAAAAAATAGATCCTCTAACTGAAAAAATATGGGTACTCTTGGCGAACAATTTAACTCATAGTAGAATTCAAAATTCAAATGCTTTATACAAATATCTTAATGAACGCAAAAATCTTGTTCAACCAAAAAGACTTTTAAATAAATTTAAAACTGTAGAAAATAAATCAAGAAAATTAACCCAAGAAAACAAGTGGAAAATTGATTATTTAAAACGCGAGATATTCAAGTATGAAGGGAATATAAGTATTCTAGACAATAAGGAGAAAAAGGCTATCAATGCAATGAAAAAAAATGGGGCATCAAATGCAAATATTAAAAACAGAAAAGCAATTTTTAATAGAAATAAACGACCATATCGATTGAAGCTTAATAAGGCTAAAAAAGATTTAAAAAATATAATGCCTTAAACTTAATTATATAGAACATGTTCCGTATGTGAAATATAATTAATTATTTTTTTTGAAATAGTATTTTTGTAAGTATAGATATTTTCAATATCTTTATAAAGGTATTAAAACTTTTTTTCCTACGTTCATGCGAATAATTTTTCCTTATTTTGTTTAAATAATCACACATTTCAATGTAATCACCTTCGCGAACGTTATGTTTATTTTCGTCAATTATAGCTAAAAGACGTCTAAAATGTTTTTCCATATAATATAAACCTACATTATTAATTGGTTTTACCCGAAGACGTTAAAAAGGTTCCATCTTCATCGATAACGAGTTCACCGCGTTCGGCTAACATTTTTCGGTGTAACATGTGGTGTTCCTTAACATCGTTCTTGTTCTGACCGATATACGGAACGGCATAGGCATTTTCACACATCCACTTGTTTACGTTCGTCCAGATATTATCTTCCAAAACCCACAATTCACCGAGCGCGCGTCCGTACTTACCTACTGAGTCGCGTTCCGGACATCTCAATTCGATCTCACAATCGTCCTTATCGGATTCGACCGCCTTTGTGACCCATTTAAGAATCTGTTTCTTGGCGTGTTTCCCATAAATCTTTTCGGTCTTATCGGACGTTCGCGATTCCTCGGTATCGATACCGAGCAATCTCACGCGTTGGCGAATGAGTACGTCGAACCCCAAATCGATAAGAACGTCGACGGTATCACCATCGACAACTTTCGAACACGAGTCGATTTTGTATCTGAATTCACACGGGGATTGGTTGTACGTTTCTGTCATTAGTATATATAGAGTGTAGTTGTTTATTCTTTAACTAGAATTACAATTTTCTATTATCAAATTCACGGTGACATTCTTCGCATAAAGTAGCGATCGGGTAGATTTTGTGTAATTCTATAAACTTTCGAAGAAAAATATCAGAATGATAACCATCGCCCGTGTATGATTCTGATATAGCTATTTTGAGTATTTCGGGTCTATCTTTTATTGTATGTGCTCGTGTTAACTTCTTACCTTTACATTCTTTATCACAACCACACTTCAAACACGTTGGTTCAGTTTTGAAAAAAGTGTGTACCAGATTAGCAGCGTTAGCTTTTGAGTAATGCAAAATATTTTTAGTATTGGTATTTTTGGGGAACGTAACCCTATTTTTTTCATCAATTATTTGAATTTTGTTTTTTTGTAACTTCCCGTCTATGAAATTAGCACACTTCTTCTTTTCTACCTTAAACATACACGAATTAACGTCGCGTAAATTTTCAATATCATTGTTTACGTACCAATTTGATACTAATTCACATAAATCATCCATTATTTCGTCATTGTTATCTTCAGTAATTTTCAGACACTTTGTTTCTTCATCGCGTTCAAATTTATCACCCGTAGTTAAAAATCGATAAACTTCGATCATCGATCGGAACCGTGTACCATTCGGTGAAAAATAGTAATTATCGGTCGCACCTTCGGATTTACCCGATTTTCGAGTTTCAATTTTTACATACCAATCATTGTTTATCTCCTGTCCCTTATCTTTTAGGTATGCCTTGAGTCTGTTAAGTACCTTTTCATTTTCAGATAACATGGTTATCTATTTTATATTTTTTTAAAAGACGGTACAACTTAAGTCTTTTTCAAACCTTTTTTATAGAGGTAAAATCGTTTATTTTTGAACAATTTGGGTTTTTACCAGGCGAGTGCGTTTTTTTTGAGCTGATCAAATCTTTTAAATAACATTTAAAAGATTTACGATTTTTTTCAAAAGCTCTTTTTTTTTGTGATTTTTTTTTGACCAAAAATCCGTGGTACACAATTCGAAACCTTTTTTATATACATACATATTTATACATATAATTTAGAGACAATTTCAAAATAGATATTAGTAAATGAAATGAATAAATAAATTATTTATTCATTTGTAATATATATATGAGTGAAATTTTTATATTTTTCCAAAAAGTGTTTAAAATGACGGTGAACTTGAACTGTATTTTAAACCAATATTTTTTATAATTTATGTCTAAATTTTACGGAATATTCTTCGTATTCTTTCAAAATATTTCTATATTTCTGTTTATATTCGACTAATTTTCTAGATGAATGTGTTAAAGAAGTATCGAGACTTTCGAAGTTACCTAAGTTTATACTATCTGATATGTGTGTGTTATATTTCAGTGATATTTCATCTAAAGCATCTAACATTTCGTCGGCAAATTTTATACCTTCAATAATGTGTTTGTGAACGTGTTTGTTTGGTGGTAACTTATTTTCCATAGTGAGTATATACTATAATAAAATTAAATTATTAAGTAATTTTAAGTATGTGGATGTTATTGTGTAGACCAATCGTCATTCCTTTAAAAGCTCCAGAACAAACCATGGTTAGCACTGATATGTGTAAAATTGTATTAGTTTCTCCTACGGACAACAGGGATAGGTATGTTATAGATATACAAGATATACCTGAAATAAAAATAACACCACCACAAGAAGAACCATAAAAGATACATAAAGAATTACATATTTATTTAAAAAATGGTAAAGACTCGAAACCAGTTACGTAAATCCAAATATAAGCGAACTGCTAAACTCGGTCGCGACGTGTATCTACCAGATAAAGGTGGTTATACCGTTATCAGAAATACACCCGGTACTGGTAACCCTAAACACCCATTGTATATAATCGGTGATAAGAAAAGACAACTCAAAAAGAAATTGTCTAAAAAACAGAAATGTTCGAATTATGACTGTAAGAGATGGTTTGAGGTATCGGCACATGTAACGTGTGAAAATGATAAATGTGATTATATTGTACCGTTATGTAGAGGGTGTAACAACCCTAAACGTTATACACCATTCTGGGTCTCCCCTTATATTGAGATGGTACGTATTCAAAAAGTATATACTCGACACCCATCGAAACCGATTAGCGATGACGATATTTTGGTATGATTTTATAATTTAAAGATGTAAACTGTTTAAATTATAAAATGGTAAAGGAGTATGCCGAAACCGTATACAAAAACCTTGGTCCCGGCTATAGCGAGTCTGTATATCATAAGGCACTTGAAGTCTTACTCCGACAAAACGATATACCATACGAAACGGAAAGAATAGTTCCCATAGAATTTATGGGTCATAATGTAGGTAATTTACGTGCGGATTTGATTTTGAACAGTGAAATCGTGCTCGAACTCAAAGCCGTAAAGAATATGACTGATGTAATGGTAACTCAAGCACAAAATTACTTGAAACTTACAGGGTTAAAACATTCGTACCTTATAAATTTCCCACCAACACAAAACGTTGATTTAGAAATTAGGTATGTTACTTTAGATTAAAATTGTTTTTCAAGTTTATTAAATAAATTTTTCCAGTTTTGGAAGTTACTTTTTGTACCACCTTTATTTGGATGTTTTTGTAACGCGCCTTTTTTGTATATCTTTTTCAAATTTGAAAGTGTTTTTGCATTTTTGAGTTGTTGTTCTAATGTTTTTGGTTTCTTAGCAGCTGCTTTCTTAGCAGCTTCTTCTTTTGCTTTCTTTTCAGCAGCTTCTTTTTTTCTTCTATTTTCATTTCTTTTTTGCGCGGCTTTTACTTTTTCATTTTCTTTGCGCTGTCTTTCACTTATTCGAGGTGATTGTCTTCTCATGGGTGAAGGTGACCCAACCCCAAACCTAAATGGACTAGACGGAGGTGTAACTTTAAATCTGTTTTGAAACTCGGTTGAGTTTCTAGCTGGATTTGTATAATTGTAGTATTTTGCATAAGTACTGTACTTTACTGGTGTAGACTTCCTCTTCCTCGTGTTTTGGTATCCAACTTTTGGAGATCTTGCATTGTATTCATTGTTATGACGTGGTACTGATCGACTATTACTCGAGCTCATTAATATAAATTATATTATTTTTTATCCTCCTTTTCCATCTGGTTCATTAAATACATGATAGGTATCATTTGGTATATTTTTTTCCATTCACTTTTAGACTCCTCGTAATATGATTTGGGGTCCTTAAGACCTTCATTTATAATTTCGTTTATCTTTTCTGTGTAGAACCTGATTTCTTCTAAACAGAAATTGTAATACGGATCGTTCATTACTTATTATGAAACGCGTTTCTTTAATTATTATTTAAAAAATGATTTTACCATTTTGTTTATGTAATTTGTTACCTTTTGTGGAGATGGTACGACACTTTTCTTCGTAACTTTTTTTTCGTTTAATTGTTTCTTAAATTCAAACAAGTTAGCTGGTTTTTTACGACCACGTATACGTGGTCTGTTGCTTGAATTTGCCGCTTTCTGTCGTTTAACTTCCCTATTCGAATTCGAACTCATTTATTATACACACGTATTTATTTTTTGGAAGTTTTCTTTTTTGTTGTTTTCTTTTTTGATGGTGTTACCATAGTTTTAACATTTTTTGTCGATTTTCTGAGCGTGTTTGCCATATTTTTTTGGGTTCGCGTGAGAGCTTTCCCTTCCTTTTGGAGCTGATTAAGAATGGCCGACAAAGCTTTTCTGAATTCTTTATCGGCTTGCATTTTTATATTAAACGATATTTTATTTTTTTGCTTTTCTTTTTTTTAATACTATTATAGCAGCGTTAGTTATATTCAGTTCTCTCTTAAGACCCTGTCTTTTTATAAGTAATTGTGCGATTCTCAAATTAGTTGTATTAACTGGTTTACGCACATTTGTGTTAGGTTTACGACGCGTTTTTTTACCCAATATCACTGGACTATTTGCACTTGTGTTACTGTTATTGTTATTGGTATTTTTCTGTAAATTTTTCGATTTGTTATTACGAACTTTAAATGTATTCATTTATTTTATACTGATATTTTTTATATGGTTGGTATATATTCCCACATCAAAGTTTCGCACATTTTTTTCCATATAACATCCTGTTGATATAATTTTTCCTTTGATTTTAAGAGTGGAAAATATTTTAAGTATTTATCTTCACTCAAAAGTTCACAAAATTTATAGAGAACGTACGAGTAACTTAAGAAATTTTTACGTTCCGATGGACAATTATCATCGAACGGTTTTTGTATATCTTTGAACATGATTCGTAATTTTTCCTCAAGTTCTTGTGGCATTTTCGGTGGTGATAACCCACTCAAAATGTTTGTTATGTAAGGTACGTGTTCGTAATACTTATTGAGTTTTAGTTTTTTTAATAGACCCCGAACTCGTGCATGTGTAATTTCTTCGACGACTTTTATTTTTATTTTTTTCAATTCGTTACGTAATTGATCTATAACTTCCGTGGGTATTGTAGTAGTTTCTTGTGCCTGAAACTGTGATAACCATTCGTTAAAATGGTTTTCTCTTTTGTATGAATAATTAACGATTTTTTCCGACGTTTCCTGTTCTTCTCTATATGTCAATTCTTCGCTTATAAGTGATGCTATTATTAAACCGCACGATTCACACACGAGATCACTTGTATCTCTCAAATGGTACACTGTACTCCCGGGACAATTGGGACACTCTTCCTTCTTTTTAATAACCGGTCTATCGACGTTGACTTTTTCGACGTCTGCGAGATAATCATTGAATATATCTTTTCTCTGTAAACCAACCGTTTCTTTACAATTGAATACATTATCAGTAGAACTTTCTATTTTTGAATCGCATGTATATTGATTCATATATGGCATACATTGTATAATGTATTGTGACATTTCGTCTTCGTATATATTTTTTTTACTTGGATCATTTTTTATTAGTTCTTTCCAGTTTTCAATTTTGTTGTTATACCTACTTAAAAAATTACCTTCCATATAATAACTATATACAATGGTATTCAATCTTTTAACTAATGTTATTCTTTGGGTATACGACAATTTAAAATCTGTAAGGGCTAAACCCGATTATACGATTATAGAAACGTCCATGGAATATTACACAAACGAAATCATACCAGACGAAGATACATTAGATGATTTTTGGTACGAAGAGTACGACGAATGGGATGGATCTTTCATGTCACATTATAAATCACTTAATGATATAGATTACAAAAATACAAAAATACCTGAAAATATTGAAAAAACGGTTATTCGGATAAAATATTGGTACAGGGATAAAATGTACAAATACTTAACGTACGATATGAACCATGAATGGCCACCTACGAGAACAAGTGGTATTGTGTTTAACATGCCAATTTCGAGTGCACATTTGCTTGATTCACATGATAAACCCGTGAAAGACCTGTTAAATAAGATTAGAAGATATGCTGGACCAAGGTTCGATTTTCATAATCAGAAAGTTATGATTAAGGACATGTTATATTATGATGACGAAACGTTAAAAGAAGATTATCCTACGATACGTTTAAAAAATATTATCGGGTTTGTAAAAAATGTAGATACCGCTTCGTCACACATTACTGATTTTCGGATACCTTAGTTGCCAAATAAAATTTTAAGTCGCCTAAATTTGCGACATTATACTTTAAAATTAAAAACCTGTTTTGGTCTTCTTGCATAATTTGAACTGTAGAGCACATTCCAGTTGCTTTTGTAAAAATGTTCATGTATCGAAGTGAATATACACCCGATATTTCGGGACTTTCTTCTATACATTGAATTATAGTTTCTTGATTTGCAAAATCACCGTTACATTGCAATTTCATAACATTTCCAGTCCTTGTTATTTCAATATCGTTACCTATATTGAACATGTCTCTGCATATTCGTTGAAAATCGGAAGATGGCATGGGTGTTATAGTTGTCATATTCATGGAAGGTACTTCGATCTGGTTTTCATTTATATCGAGAAGTTTTAAGTCGAACTTCGTACATGTTTTCTTTACTTCACTGTGTATTTCTATGTGCATATATTCTCTACAATCGATTGATAGTATAAGAACATCCGTGTTTGATATAGATTTGAGAAGTTTAAATGTATTCGATACATTTATACCGGCTATAATTTCCTGTTCGCATTCATATTCTTCAAAATTATCGGCCGATAAGAACATATCTACGAGAGATGTTCGCGCTGTATCGAGTGTGACTATATACATTCCATCTGGTTTGAAATATATATTAACATCATTTAGTATATCTTTGAGTACTTCAAAGGTTGATTTAATAGCAGAAGCTTGTATAGTAGCTAACTTCATTTAGGTTTAAAGTGTATTCATTTCTTTATATTAATTTTTAGTTTCCTGTGTATGTGAATTATACGCTTCGCTAACACTTTTGTTTATTTTCTCTTCGAGTTCGGCTGTCATAGCGGGCTGTAAAGAAACTCCGTAACTATCGATACCAAACATTTCGTTCGTATTCTCACCCCCGTCTAAGGTTGTCATATTACACTCACCAAACCCACACATTTCGAGTTCTTTTACTGGTAATAATGATTCTAACCAGTTTTTAATTTCGTTACCTACTAACAGTTTACCGTTTTTAGTTAACATTGTTGGTACCCTGCTTATTTTATTTTTGTATTGAGGGGGTATACCACGTTCATTAATGTTGTGGTAAGATACAATATTTTTCAATTGGTCATTTTTCTGTATATAATCAATTATATCTAAACTATGGTTACAATGTGGACTGTATATTAAAAGTGACATTCTAAAATTATATAGTAAAAAAATAACGTGATAAAATCACAACATTACTAAAAAATAAAAATAACATTTAATACTAAATGAATAAGATCATTGCTGTTGTAGTCTTTCTCCTGATAGTATTATGCGTATCCAGGAGACAAGAGAAATACGGTGGTAAAAATGAATTGTTTGAATCCGATGAACCTACTCGGTTATCTGAATATGAACAGAGTAAGGAAGCTATAGTAATAACTCACGATCTCATGAATGAAATCATTTTACAAGCAAACAAAGCTATTTCCAAAAGAACGGGTTTGTGTACTTACATTATTGAAACAACGAGCATGAAATTATACAAGCACAAAAAAACCGGTGGTAAAATTTTTAGATGTATGTTTATGGTAGTAAAATATGGTAACAAGGGGTTTGATTTTGGATTTTCTATAGCCACTGATATTCGAGTCATAAACGAAGGTCCCCGTGTAGAAACTCCTGGTGCTGGACAAAAAACACAAGAGATTTTGGAAACTACAGAAAAAAACATTAAACTGATACTCGATAAGGGTATGGAAAACTTAAGTGAAATTGAATTGATTAGACTTAGGACGGACCAAAAAAATTTAGAAAAATTTCGGTCTGCTAGTAAGATTAAAATTGATGAGAAACCAGAGGTTGCTATATTATCTATACGTTCCCAACCAATTGATATACTTTTACCAGAGAATGATAAACCGTTTATTAACCCAACAAAACCCCAGGAATTTGAAGATTATTTACGTGTAAAGGGTAACGAAATAGAATACATTAAGAATACGGATTTGATAGAAAAACAAGTGACTAGCACAGAGGAAATGTATGGTGCCCCTAAAAAGGTTGAAGTCCCTGTAATACCACAAAAAAGGACCGGTACCGGTTTGATTGAAAAACTGAGTGATACTATCAAAAAAAATAAATTAGCATTATTGTAATGATCAGTATAGATGATATATCAAAAATAGCTGAAAAAAGAAACAAACTAAAAAAAGAAACGTATATGAAAATATACGAACAGATAACTAAGAAAATAAGGCAATCTGTTGATATGGGTAACAAATATCTATTTGCACAAATACCCTCATTTGTTATGGGGCATCCTCATTTTGATAGAGTAAAAGCTATGCAATATATTATTAGACAGTTTCAAATAGGTGGTTTTATGGTCCAGATTGTCGGTGAGTATGAAATATGTATATCTTGGAGACCTACAAAAAAGAATAAATCACAAGAAGATCAAAATAATAAAGAAGATGACTCATACGAAGATTTCCCAACACTCGTAAACTTAAAAAAAGCTGCAAATAAATACAGGACAGCGCGATAATTGGTTCATAAAAAAATTCCCCTTTATCATAAATGGATAACCTTAACATACTCGTCGAAGCTAAAAGAGAATATCTCGGTCAGCTTTGTATTCTCATGTGTCCGGTTATGATAGAGACGTTCGAAGAAATGTATGACGAAGCATACAAATTATCTAAGGGTAGAAAAGTTCTTGTGATGTACCAAAAACTTCTCAAAGAAGTACCTAACTGGAGTGATGCCATGTCTAAACAACATTCCGATAATATCGCGAATAGATGTGCGTGGTTTAATGATTTACTTGCGGCAGTTTTCGTAAGTTGTGTAAAAATATTATCAGCCGTTCGATTAAGCAAAGATAACAAAAAAATATCATTGAAACTTCCTACTAATGAAGTGTTTATTCAAATGTGTCATAACAAGGCAGCAGAATCCCTGTATAATGACCCTTACATATACCACGAAGAACAAAACGAACATTCGAGAAATGATAAACTTTTTGAACGTTTTTCACTGTGTATCGAAAATGCCGTAAAAGAACTCATCCCTGTTCAGCAAATTTTACAAACTTATATGTCCCAAACACAAGAAGGACAAGATTTGGATTTGGGTGATGCTGAAGTCGGTGATTCGGAAGACCCAGAACTTCTCGAAGGTGACCAGGAAGAGGTTGCTAGTGAACCATTTGAAGGCGGTGGTGAAATGCAAAGTGAAATGCCTATGGAAGGTGATCAACAACCGGAAATGGGTATGGAAACGGATGAAATGGGTATGAGTCAAGAACAACAACCCATGGAAATGTCTGAAGGTGAAGAACCAATGGAAACAAATATGAATCAACAACAATCGTCTTCTTTTTACGATAATGAATTCAAAACTATAAACACAAACGATAGGCGACCCCAGGTACAAAATCCCGATGAAGGTGTTTTATTTCCAGATGCACCCGATGCTCATAGAAAAAAACCTCAATTATATTAAATGGAGTTCGAAGACTATTTAAGAGACCCAGCATGGGCCGGAATAATTGCCGGCTTTATTACAGCAGGATACATACATTTTAAAGCAAAATTAAATAACGAAGGTAAGCTCGCCATGAGTGCATACACAAAACCAGCTGCACTTGTTGCTATATTAGTTTTTTTTATAGTGTCTAACGGTTTGGGTAAGAAAGAGAGTATATCATCTGAACCATTTTAAATATAACTTAAAGATAGTATTAGTATACTTATTACAAAAATGACATCAGTAACAGCTTTCAATGAAATGATGAGTCAATTCATCGACGAATTGCAGCAAACTTTCCCAGAAGAGAAAGGTTTAAAAAAATGTAGATCCGCTTTTGATCTCATGAAGGAGGCTAACCCAAAATTAGTCGTTGATGGTTTCATGTCGAATGTGATGCCGTATGCGGATAAAATTTCGTCAAAAGATGAATCATTTTTTATTGAAGAGTCTAAAAATCTCGATTTCATGAAAGGTGTGAATTTAGAAAACCATTGGGGTGGATGTTCGCAAAAAACAAAAGATGCTATCTGGCAATACGTACAAACTTTGTATATGCTTGGTACAACTATCAAAACTATACCAGCCGACACACTTAACATGATTGAAAAAGTTGCCAAGCAATGTGCCGATAGTATGGGAGACGATGCAGGTAATATGAATGAAGATCAACTTATGAAAACCATGCAGGGTATGCTCGGTGGAATGTTAGGCAACGGTAAAAAATAAACTCCTATTATATAAATGACATCGTGGTTCGACGATCCTAAACAACTCATTCGTACAGATAAAGTTTTAAATTTTTGGCCATCTAATACACAATCATCAGAAGAACGTGTAAATTCGGCAGCACGTTTTATAATTTATGCGACATGTATAATATATCTAATCAAAAGAGACGTGCGTATATTTGTTATAGGAGGTACAGCACTAGGCGTACTTTACATAATGGAAAAATCTAATATGGTTAAGGATTCTCTTCGTAGATCCAAACAACCAGAATACAAATACGGTCAGTGTCAATTACCAACAAAAGATAACCCCATGGGAAATGTTCTCATGTCTGAATTTGGTGACAGACCAGATAGACCATCGGCTTGTTATTATCCAACGGTAAAAACAAGTGTTAATAATTTAGTCACAGATGGTGTTAAATATGGACCAGCTCGTTCGAGAACATCTGCACCGGAACATCACAGAAATGCCATGTCTAGACAATTCGTAACTGTCCCAGACGTTGCGTTAACAGCAGATTCTCATTATGAGTTTATTCATGGTAAGAGAGAACAAACGTGTAGACAAAACCCGCTCATGTGTAACCCAGATGCACGAGGTGCACAGCTCGAAGCGTTTCGTGGTTTAGACCCAGACGGAGATTCGAGAGTACACGGAAGTAGAGCACCAGCTAGTTTTTCCCCTTAAATATGTTTTTTAGATATTAGTAGATACTCGATTTGCTTAAACAAAATCTTTTGTAATAGTAAATGGCGTACCAACTCCAACCAGGATTGAAAATAGTCCAAGATAAAGCTATCCCAACTGCGTGTGCAACTGAAGAGGTTTTTGTGTATCCTCAGCCCAGTACATTAAATTATGGTTCTGCGAGACCAAATACCATGTTATATGGAACTGCTCCATATATGGCGGGTAAGGGTGCTCCAGCACAACATATAGAAGTAAGTGATATACTTCGTCCACAATCAACTACACGATTTAACAAGGTTTTAGCGAAGACTTACGAAAAGAATTTCCACCCACTTCAACATGTTGAGTGTAAAGTTCCACTTAGAACTCAAAGTTATGAACCCGCGAGTACGCGAGCCGATGTGCAAAATGGTATGTTTGGTAAAAGGTACATGAATAAAAATGTTAATAAGAAATAAGAATGGCTGACCCATTATCGATTTTTGCTATAGCAGGATTAGTTTATGCCGGTCGTAAACTCAGTAAAAACTCAGAAGAACAATATACTCTTCAAGGTGCTCAAATAGCAGACCAAGTTGATGTTAGACCAGAATCTGATAGAAATTTAATGATAGAAGATGAATTTTTAGGACAAACTTCGCCTTTAGTTGAATCTGAATATAGCTCTAAAACGGAAGTTTCATCGTTTGGTGATGTATCTCAACAAGGTAGATCATCGGGTGGTGAAGTTTTGGAAATGAGAAATAGAATGTATGACGGAGGAATTATGAACAATCTTTCACCAGTTGAAAGAACAAATGTAGGACCCGCTCTCGGTGTTGGACCAAATGTACCTGCTATGGGTGGACATCACCAACTTTTCCGTATTAACCCAGAAAATGTTGGTGCGTATAAGTTAACAACTTTACCAGGCAGAAGTGGTCCCGCCTTTGACGGTAAAGGTGGTCGACGAGGTATTGCAGGAGAATTGGGTCATAATAGACCAGAGAAAACTGCGTATCTTCCAGATCGTCTTCCAAATGCAGGTGGGAGAGCACAAGGCTTTTCGGGTAGAACAGGGAGAGCCGAACACGAAAGAACAAAAAGAACAACAAATAGATCGGAAACTGGTTCTCGAACAGATACGCTTTCTACAGCCGCTGCAAAAAGAACAGTTTCGGCACTTACACGAGCTGCTGAACCAACAAGGAACAAAAAAGATGGTAACATTGAAGCTTACCAATACCAAAACAATCCAGCACCAGGTATTCATAAATTTAGTCACGGTTACTTGAATTCGCCAGGTTCTAAAATCGGTGAAAAGCGTGTATACGGGGATGTATATACAGCTGGTGAACTTAATAAGTATGGATTTAGACCAGACGATAAAAGAGGTAAGGCGGGTCGTGCAGCTGGTCCAGGTCGTATGAATGTTCGTGCTGATCCACTTAACCAAGGTGGTATGGTTACGAGTGTTCGTTCGGATACAACGCGTATAGATGGTCGCATAAACTCAGCAGACGGTGGTTGGACTCAACATTACAAAAATAACGATTATCATCAATTCAACGCTTATAAGGGTCACGCCAATCCTAATACTACCCAGGACGGTTTGGCGGTTGCTAAAAGACAACTTCAAAATAACCCTCTCTCGCATAGTCTTTGTTAATTAATTTTGAAATCATCAAGTTAAAACTCTCATTAAAATAATACTCCGTTATTTTAATGAAGGTACATACCTTAGATATAGATAGTGGAGAACGCGATCCTGTATCTTATCCTAATCCAAGTGATTATGTTGTTAATTTAAAAACTCCTATTTACAATGTTAGTAAAATATCGTTAATATCAGCGCGTATTCATAATAGTCAGTATCTCGTAAACGATAGAAACAACACGTTTACTATTAATAGTTCATCTACTAATTATGATATAACAATACCAAACGGAAACTACGATGGTAAAGATTTAGCTTCTAATGTTGTTGTTAATTCAAATGGTATGTTATCTTCGTCTGATTTTGATAAAGATACGAATGCTATAACATTTGAAGGTCCAAATCAGTTTAGTTTTGATTTCTATAATGGTACAAACGGGTATAAATCGAGTGTGAGTGGTAAAACAACACCACACGATGTATTAGGTTTAACCGCAAGTAATGTATTTTCTACATCTTCTTCTCCTTATACACTCGAAACTGGTAGTGTTAATTTGCAAGGTGCAGATGCTATTATAGTTAAACTGAGTAGCGGTTCTGATGATTTTAATAAATCGATATTTTCAGATTTACCTTTTTATACCGGTCGAATACTTTTGTGCGGCGACGTTATAAATTATTCGGGTGTGGACGATGCGGTAGAACACAATTTTGATTCGGGTAAACACAAAACGATTTCGAAGTTACGCGTTCAATTTTACTATAGTAGTAATAATCGTTTAATACCATACAACTTTAGAAACGCAAATCATATACTAAAACTTGCTGTTACGTGCTCGACTGATAAATTTGTTAATATACCTAGATTAACTACGGAAGAAACTAATGACGAAACTATGGTTGAGTCTTTGAAAACACCTATGAATATCCTCGAAAAAGAAGAAGAGGATAGTCATAAATGGGATGCATTTATATCTATATTTTTGTTAGTTTCTATGGCGATATTTTTATTACTTATAATTAAAAAACCCCAAAAAGTTACTTCGTAATAGCGAAGACTGGTTGTTGTGGTCTTTGGACCTTGGAAGACACTCTGGAGATCGCCAAGTAGACGAAGATAGACAAGAGAGTTGTAAACAAGGCAGTGAGCGTGTAGTTCATACCGCCGTTCTTGTTAACCTTGACAACTTGGTTGACAACCCATCTCACCAAATCAACCCACGAAAGGGCAGCGGCGAATGAGAAGCCCGCAACAATGGCGTTGAGGGATTGACCTTCGAGTTCACGAGCGACGAGCATAGCAGTTTCTTGAGCAGACATTTTTTATACTATAAATATAGATTTTATTCTGGGAATAATGTATCCTCAAATAAAATCTTTTTATACTTTTTTGTATTTTTTAAGTATCCTCTAAGCATTTTGATTTTACCATTGTGTCCTGATAAACTACTAGATTCTGATTCGGTTTCCGATTCGGTATCTGATTCGGATAATTCACTCTCACTACCTGAACTATCACCTGTTATTTTAAAATACTTCGTTTCAATATCAGAACCATCTAAATTAGAGGTGTTCATTACTATCTATAGCATTTTTTAACATCTGTTCTGTCGGATTTTTCGGCACCCAATCGTTCCAATTGTCGTACGCCATGTTTATTTTAACATATTTGTATTCTCTACCCGAATACCTTGTAAATTCAATATCTTCTTCATCTTCATCGATAATTTCGAGTTCGTCTTCTAAATTGTCACTATCGGAGTCTTCTTCGTATATTTCTGGAAAGTGTGATCCTAACTTCTTACCAACTTCGTGCATGGCACAGTACTTGATAGCATATTCCATATCTTCACCTAGAAGCGTGTCTCGTCCACACGCCTTTGCGTACCCTGCTGCAAGTACCATTGCCCTTTCTAAAATTGGTTGTATAACATCCAATGCGGAATCCTGTAATTGTTCCTGTAGGAGTAAAGTTGCTTCATTTTCTTTTTGAATTGACATTTTAGTAGAGTAATTTTGCAATGCCGTTCTCAACTTGGAGTATATTATAACTTTGTGCCAAAACTCTAAGTTCTCTTTCACAAGTATTATCGGGTATTGTTATAAGTTTGAGTATTTGGTCTTTAATTAAACTGAAATTGACTTGGCCTGTTGGGTACCAACGTTCAGGTTCTAAGGCGAAACTATACGAATAGTATCTTCTACAAAGTTGTGTTCTCGTATGGTGTACACCACTTTGAACCGCGCGTAAATTAATAACATCGCCGGCCGCTCCACTAATAACATCGGTATCGTCTAAGGTTAAAGAAAGATTTTCTAAATGTTCATGGTTTATATATTTATTAGTTGTGCCAAGCACTTGAAAAACTGAATCGTAATCAAAATTAGTAATAAATTCAGGTAGTGACAAATAGAGATGTCGCTTATGAAGTCTTTGAATTATAAAAAAGAGTTCCTTTACAGGATGTTTAAAATCAAGTCTATGTGTTGTATGTACTAAACTGTTTAGATTTGCATCTTGGGGTATTCTATCCTTAACTTCTTGAATTTGTGTGATTGCATAATTTATCTTTTTAGATTTTATCTTATCCTTTTCGTCTTGTACTAACGACACCATTTCGGTCGTTATTTTCATGTCCTTAATGAGACCTTTTGTTTGAAAATAATCACTCAAATAATAAACATGACTATTTTGAGAGTGGTATCCCCATACACAATCATTAAGTTGTCTAAGTTTAATAACAATTTCAATTTCCTGTTTATCTATTGCAAATATAGGAATGGCAAGTTCGGGATTATTGTAAAAGTAAAAAGGAATATCGACGAAAAATTTCTGGTTAGATGTAGCGGGTCCTAAATATCCTGCTATACTTGTACGAGTAACCTTTGTACCTGACAATTCTCCCGGTGGTTTGCCAATAAGTTTACCAAGGTTTTCTTGTTTTGTATGCGATACGTAATTATCGAAATAAATTGCTAAAAAATCGCTCGGTATTCTTTGAATTGTTTTACCACCAATTAATATTTCGGCATACTCAATAATAGCGTGTCCTATAGACTCGACGTATCCTATACCTTCTAGACCAGCCACTGAATTTTGCTGTATGCTAGATAATTCAAATTTCAAACTCACAGTTTTAAGAAGATCACCCTGATCTTGTGGTATGGTACACCTTATAGTGTTATCAAATTCCACTTCACCTTCCACGTCTAAATCTTTAAAAAAAGGTGCAAAGTTAGTATGTTTTTGAAAGTTTTTTACGAAGTATGTGTATTCTGGATCATCCGTAAAAAAGGCGTCCTGTGGACCAGATATTTCTAATTGAACACGACCAGCCATTACTAGTATAACTCACTAAAATTTTAAACCACCAAGTCCGCTTTCTATTCTTAAAACGTTATAGTTCACCGCATATACATACACTTTGTGACCAAAATTAGCGTTTGGTGTATCGAGTTCGATTTCTATTAAATTGTGTGCGATTCTACTCATATTAACTTGTCCCGTAGGGTAATACGTTTCGGGATTCATTGAAAAACTATATACACCGAAATTACCGTTCGTTATTCCCGTGTAATATTTCAATGGTTGTTCGTAACATAACATTAAAGTATCTGCGTCGATGATTGTATTATTGTTAAATTTCATGGTAACTTGTTTTATTGTTTCGTATTTATGTACATCGTCACTTATAGCTACAAAAAACATTTCTTTTACCGGGTGTTTAAAATTTAACATACCTGCTTTTTTAGATACACCCGGGTTAAACTTAAACTGTGACATTTGAATTTGTGTCATAACGTATTCGATTGGTCGCGTTGATAAGAAACTCTTTTCGTTTTCGGTTATGAAAAAGAAATCGGAAACCAACGATACTTTTTTGATCGATGTTGAAACACCCGACGGTGGATCTGATATCACACCGTCCATATATGATACAACAACGTCTTCTAATTGTTTAAACTTTAATTCGATTTGAACTTGTTGTTTAGTTAGAGCACATACAGGAAGTGCTAAACTTGGATGTCTTAAGAAGTAAAAGGGTAATAAAATACTATAATCCCAATCCTGTGTTACGTTGATGTAATTTCCATGTGCGGATAAGAAGTAAAGTGTTTGTTTTATATCATCTTCGTTACTGTGTATATTGTTATACATGTGTATGTAATCCCCCGTTAAACGCTGAATAGTTTGACCACCGATACGTAAATCGGCGTAGTCTATTATCTGGGCGGCTATAGATTCCCTGTAACTTACTATTTTAACGTCTAATTGACCACCCATACCGGGCTGGCTATTACAATAATAGTATAAAGTTGATGGTGTACTCGAACTATATGACGGTGTAAAAGTAACTGTAGATGTACCCGGGTTCGTAACACCTGTTGTATAATCTCCAAACAGTGGTACACTAAATCTATAAGATTCGCCGCTAGAGTATCTCAGAGATACTTTACCGGGGTACGTTGTAGTATCAATAACAGTCGGGAAAGTGTCAGTTGTATCATTATCTGTCCAGTCAGTATAATCGTTTTTTGAAACTTTTATCGTGTTGGTTGTTGGTGTTGCACTAAACCAATCGTTCGTCGAATTTCGCCATAGTTTATATACGTAATGTGTTGCTGTATCCAAACTTGTGTACCTCTTATAATTGTAAGGAGTACCGACACCGTCAACATGTGGTAAATCATCGGGTGGGTTACCATCGAGTGATCCTGCAGCAAATCTAAACGGGTCTGATGATGCGTTGTTGAAAGTATACGTTGTACCTTTATAAAGTGTAAGTGTTGCCTGTTCGACACCATCAATCAGAAATTTACGACCTGATTCCGAAACTATAAATGTTTTATCTGGTGCTGTAGGTCTGGGTAAAGTAAATTTAAGCATCATACTTCTAATAAGATCACCCTTATTCCTTGGTATGTTACACTCGAACGAAGCATCAAAATCGGGGTCGCCGTTAAA